>Ga0116229_10012467_pt1 | contig 12246 bp, 11 predicted proteins | sample S1TSphgellanicum_3_FD_87313 | JGI IMG/M metagenome (GOLD analysis project Ga0116229, IMG submission 87313) | Host-associated microbial communities from peat moss isolated from Minnesota, USA - S1T2_Fc - Sphagnum magellanicum MG | ecosystem: Host-associated > Plants > Peat moss > Unclassified...
GAGCTGCTGCAGGACCAGCCCGGCACGCTGGGAATGACGCTGGGGCTGCCGGTGCCGGTGGTCGGGCTCGAACTCAACTCCTTCGCCAAGAAGGAGAACTGGGGCGCCGGAGAGACCCTGTACCAGCTGGTGCGCGCCGTGCTGGCCGACCGCAGCAACGCGCCCCCGGCGGCGCCGCGGCGCCGGCCGCTGGCCAATATCCTGGGCCCGACGGCGCTGGGCTTTCGCTGCCGCGATGACATCGTCGAGGTCGACCGCCTGCTCGAGCAGCTGGGCATCGAAGTCAACGCGGTCGTGCCGCTGGGCGCCACGGTGGACGACATCCGCCGCCTGCCCGAGGCCAGCTTCAACATCGACCTGTACCCGGAGATCTCCGGTCCCACGTCCGAATGGCTGCAGCGCTCGTTCGGCATGCCGCGCACGCGCACCGTGCCCATCGGCCTGGGCGCCACGCGCGACTTCATCGCCGAGGTGGCCGAGCTCGCCGGCGTCGACCCGAAGCCCGTGCTCGCCGACGAGCACCCGGGCCAGGCGCGCATGTCCTCCTCGCAGTCGCGCGCGCCCTGGTACGCGCGCTCGGTCGACTCGACCTATCTCACCGGCAAGCGCGTGTTCATCTTCGGCGATGCCACGCACGCGGTGGCGGCCGCGCGCATCGCCTCCGAGACGATGGGCTTTCATGTCGTCGGCCTGGGTACCTACAGCCGCGAGCGCGCGCGCGAGGTGCGCGAGGCGGCCAGCCGCCACGGCGTGGAGGCGCTGATCACCGATGACTACCTCGAGGTCGAGCAGGCGGTCATGGCCGCCGCCCCCGAGCTGGTGCTGGGCACGCAGATGGAACGCCACATCGCCAAGCGCATGGGCGTGCCCTGCGCGGTGATATCCACGCCGATGCACGTGCAGGACGTGCCCGCGCGCTACAGCCCGGTGATGGGCTTCGAGGGTGCGAACGTGCTGTTCGATTCGTGGGTCCAGCCGATGATGATGGGCCTGGAGGAGCACCTGCTGCAGATGTTCCGCGACGACTTCGAATTCCACGACGCGGCGCCCGCCTCCCACCTGCCCGCGACCGCCCGGCCGGTTGCCGCGCCGGCGCAGCCGGCCGATGCCGGACGCGCCGCGGCCGCTGCGGATGCGACTGCGGATGCGACTGCGGATTCGACCGCGGTCTCGGCAGTGGACGCGACCGCGGACGCGGCGCTGGCGCTTGCCGTGGCGCCGCCGGGCGCGCCGCTTGCCGCCTCCGAGCCGGTGCCCGGCTGGACCGCCGAGGGCGAGCGCGAGCTCAAGAAGATCCCGTTCTTCGTGCGCGCCAAGGCGCGCCGCAACACCGAGCGATTCGCCGCCGAACGCGGCGTCTCGCCCATCACCGTAGAGACCATCTATGAAGCCAAAGCGCACTTTGGCCGCTGAGCCGGCGCCCGTGGGCGCCGGAATCGCTGGGCCGGCGCGCGAAGGCGCCGCAATCGAATACCTCCTGGAGGGCAAGTCCGCATGAACGAAATCGTGAACGTACCGCTGCGCGAACTGCAGCGCAGCCTGCCCAAGCGCCCCGACGGCGAGGGCAGCCTGCAGGTCGCGCTGGATCCGAATGTCAACATCGGCACGGCCAAGGTATTTGCGGTGTACGGCAAGGGCGGCATCGGCAAGAGCACCACCTCCTCGAACCTGTCGGTGGCCTTCTCCAGGCTGGGCAAGCGCGTGCTGCAGATCGGCTGCGACCCCAAGCACGATTCGACCTTCACGCTCACCAAGCGCCTCGTGCCCACGGTGATCGACATCCTCGAGACCGTGGACTTCCACCCGGAGGAACTGCGCACCGAGGACTTCGTCTTCCCGGGCTACGGCGGCGTGATGTGCGTCGAGGCCGGCGGACCGCCGGCCGGCACCGGTTGCGGCGGCTACGTGGTCGGCCAGACGGTCAAGCTGCTCAAGGAGCACCACCTGCTCGACGACACCGATGTCGTGATCTTCGACGTGCTCGGCGACGTCGTCTGCGGCGGCTTCGCCGCGCCGCTGCAGCATGCCGACCGCGCGCTGATCGTCACGGCCAACGACTTCGACTCGATCTTCGCGATGAACCGCATCGTCGGCGCCATCCTCGCCAAGTCGAAGAACTACAAGGTGCGCCTGGGCGGCGTGATCGCCAACCGCAGCGACGCCACCGACCAGATCGACCGCTACAACAACGCGGTCGGACTCAAGACCATGGCCCGCTTCCCGATGCTCGACGCCATCCGCAAGAGCCGCCTCAAGAAGGCCACGCTGTTCGAGATGGAAGACACGCCCGAGATGCGCGCCGTGCAGGACGAATACATGCGCCTGGCCGAGGCCCTGTTCAAGGGCACCGATCCGATCGAGGCGGCGCCGATGAAGGACCGCGACATCTTCGACCTGCTGGGATTCGAGTGATGGCAAGCCTGGTCAATCCGGCTTCGTACCAGGACCGGCGCGCGCTGCTGGAAGAATATTTCGACCGCACGGCGGCCGAGGCCTGGGCGCGCCTGACGAGCGATGCCCCGGTGAGCGGCGTGCGCGCCAAGGTGCGCGCCGGGCGCAGCGCGGTCCGCGCCACCCTGCTCTCCTGGCTGCCCGAGGACCTGCGCGGACGCCGCATCCTCGACGCGGGCTGCGGCACCGGCATGCTGAGCTTCGAGGCGGCGCGCCGGGGCGCCGAGGTCGTCGCGATCGACCTGTCGGCGACCCTGGTGGGCCTTGCCCGGCAGCGCCTGCCCGAGGGCGTCGACCCGGCCCTGGTGCGCTTCGAGGTCGGCGACATGCTCGATCCGCACCTGGGCCGCTTCGATCACGTCGTGGCCATGGACTCGCTGATCCACTACAACGTCGTCGATATCGCCCGCGTGCTGGGCATCCTGGCCGAGCGCACGCGCGAGTCGATGGTCTTCACCTATGCACCGCGCACGGCGCTGCTGGCCACCGTGCGCGCCGTGGGCAAGCTCTTCCCGCGCGCCGACCGCGCCCCGGCGATCGAACCGGTGGCCACCGCGCGCATCACGCGCCAGCTCGCGCGCGCGCCGGCCCTGGCCGAGTGGCGTGCCGGGCGCACGCTGCGCGTGTCGCGCGCGTTCTACGTCTCGCAGGCCATGGAGATGCGGCGTGAAGTCTGAGAACGCAGCGCTGCTGCGCCGGCCTGCCTGGATCACGCCACGATCCTGGCCCAAGGCATGGACCCGCATCGCTCCGCGCTTTCTTCCGTTCGCCGATGCCGCCACGGTGGAGCTGCCGCTGCGCCGGCTGCTGCGCCTGTCGCTGTTCCAGGTGTCCGTCGGACTGGCGGCGGCGCTGATGATCGGCACGCTCAACCGGGTGATGATCGTCGAACTGGGGGTTTCCTCCTGGCTGGTGGCCTTGATGCTGTCGCTGCCGCTGCTGGCCGCGCCGTTCCGGGCCCTGATCGGCTTTCGCTCCGACACGCACCGCTCGGTCATCGGCTGGCGCCGCGTCCCGTACATCTGGTTCGGCACCTTGATGCAGTTCGGCGGCCTGGCGATCATGCCCTTTGCGCTGATACTGCTCTCCGGTGAAGGTCGCGGACCGGCCTGGGTCGGCGAGGCGAGCGCCGCCGCGGCCTTCCTGCTCGTGGGCACCGGGATACAGACCTCGCAGACGGCCGGACTGGCGCTGGCCGCCGACCTGGCCCCGGAGGAGTCGCGCCCGCGCGTGGTCGCGCTGCTGTACGTGATGCTGCTCGTGGGCATGATCACGGCCAGCGCGATCTTCGCCCTGGTCCTGCACAACTTCAGCAACTTGCGCCTGATCCAGGTCGTCCAGGGTTCGGCGCTCACCACCTTCATCCTGAACGTGGTCGCCCTGTGGAAGCAGGAGACGCGCCGGCCCAATCCGGGCGGCAAGGCCGAGGTGCCGGCCACCGCCTTCCACGATGCCTGGTCGATCTTCAAGAACCGCGGCCGCTCGGTGCGTTTCCTGTTCGCGGTGACCCTGGGTGCGGCCGGCTTCAGCATGCAGGACATCATCCTCGAGCCCTACGGCGGGCAGGTGCTGCACCTGCCCGTGGGCACGACCTCCGGCCTGACCGCGGTCCTGGCTGCGGGGGCCTTCGCCGGCCTGGCGCTGTCGGCGCGCTCGCTGGCCCGCTCCGTCAATGCCTGCCGCCTGGCCGGCTACGGCGCGCTGGTCGGGATCTGCGGCTTTGCCGCCCTGATACTGGCCGCTCCGCTCGGGTCGGCGCTGCTGTTCGCCTCCGGGATAGCGCTGGTCGGCACCGGTGGCGGCCTGTTCGCGATGGGCACCTTGACCGCCGCGATGCAGATCGACTCCGGCGGCCTCAATGGCATGACGCTCGGTGCCTGGGGCGCGGTGCAGGCGACCGCCGCCGGGCTGGGCATCGCGCTGGGCGGCCTGCTGCGCGACGTTTTCGGCGGCCTGGCCGCGAGCGGCGCGCTCGGAACCGGCATGGATGGCGCGGCGACCGGTTACCAGGTCGTCTACAACCTGGAAATTTTCCTGCTCTTCGCTACCCTCGTCGTCATCGGGCCGCTCGCGACCCGCCTGACCGCGTCGGCGCTGGGGCGACCCGATGAATCGATCGGGCTTGCCGGGACATCCGGCTGGTCCGAACTTGCCTGAGGAGAAACAGATGGACGGCAGCGGCAGCGGCAATATTGGCGGCTACTTCGATGTAGCGCAGGTGGTGTTGTACTTGTTCTGGTTCTTCTTCGCCGGCTTGATCTTCTACCTGCACCGCGAGAACAAGCGCGAGGGCTATCCGCTCGATTCGGACCGCACCGACCGCTCGGGCGGGCGCATCAAGGTGGTCGGCTGGCCGCCGATACCGACGCCCAAGACCTTCAAGCTGCCGCACGGCGGCACCGTCTCGGCCCCCGACTTCAAGCGCGACACGCGCGTGATCTCGGCCACGGCGACCGGGAGCTTCCCGGGCGCGCCGCTGGAGCCCAACGGCAACGGCATGCTCGATGCGGTCGGACCCGGCTCCTACGCCGAGCGCGCCGACGAGCCCGACCTGACCTACGACGGCCAGCTCAAGATCGTGCCGATGCGCGTAGCCACGGACTTCTCGGTGGTCGACTCGCCCGATCCGCGCGGCAAGCCGGTCGTCGGCGCCGACGGCAAGGTCGGCGGCACGGTCATCGACCTGTGGGTGGATCGTTCGGAGGCCATCCTGCGTTACCTCGAGGTCGACACCGGCTCGCGCATCGTGCTGGTGCCGATCACGTTCTCCAACATCAAGCGCAACAAGGTCGAGGTCGACGCCATCCTGGGCAGCCAGTTCGCGCAGGCGCCGGTGCTCAAGAGCCCGGACAAGGTCACGCTGCTCGAGGAGGACAAGGTCTGTGGGTATTACGGTGGAGGCACGCTGTATGCTACCGCCGAGCGAAGGGAGCCGATACTGTGAATGAGCAAACCTGCGAGCGCATAGTCGGCATCCGCGAGGACCTGCCCCCCGGTGAGCGGGTTCTCTGGCAGGGCAAGCCCACCTGGTCTTCGCTGGCGCGCCGCGCCTTCCATGTCCGGCAGGTCGCGCTGTACTTCGCGCTGCTCGCCGGCGGTACCAGCCTTTCGGCCTGGCTCGACGGACAGTCGGTCGCGGCCGGGCTGCTGCCTGCGGCTCTGGGCAGCGTGGCCTGCCTGCTGCTCTCGTTCTTGGCCTGGATGAGCAGCCGCACGAGCATCTACGCGATCACCACCGGGCGCGTCTTCCTGCGCGTCGGCATCGCGCTGCCGCTGGACATCAACCTGCCGCTGCGCCGCATCGAAGGCGCGGGCCTGGCGCTGCACAAGGACGGCAGTGGCGACCTGACCCTGAGCCTGGAATCGCGCGCCAAGGTGGCCTACCTGCACCTGTGGCCGCACGCGCGTCCCTGGAAGCTCAAGCATCCCGAACCGATGATGCGCAGCATCGCCGGCGCGGACAAGGTGGCCGCCATCCTGTCGCAGGCACTGCAGACCGCGCATACCGCCGCCAACGAGAACCTGCGCGAACGCGTCGGTGCCACGGCGCCGGCGGCTGCGGGCAACGCGGGCGCGGCGCTGCCCTTCCTGCCGGCCGAGCGCGCCCCGGCGCCGGCGCGCGGCCTGGACGCGGCTGCCTGACGCAAGCCATTTCGTGGTTTCACATAGAGGCAAACGATGAGCGAACCCTTCACCCCCGCCAACACGCCCCACCTGCCGCTGCGTGCGGCGGTCGCCATGGTCGTGATCGCACTGGTCGCCGTCACCACGGCGCGCGTGCTGGGCATCACGCCGGGACCGGTGATCGACTCGCCGGTGCGGATCGAGCGCGACCTGCATTTCGTCGAGCACCAGACCACCGGCGTCGGCGTCGCAGCGGGCGGCATCGACGTGCTCGACGCGCGCACCAACCTCAAGATCGACGAACTGCGCCCGGGCGAGGACGGCTTCATCCGCGCCACCGTGCGCGGGCTGGCGCGCGAGCGCATGCGGCGCGGCATAGGCCAGCAGGTCCCGTTCCGCCTGGCCCTGCACACCGACGGGCGCCTGACGCTCGAGGACCCGACCATCTCGCGCACGCTCGAACTCGAGGCCTTCGGGCCCTCCAATTCCGGCGCGTTCGCGCGCTTTCTCGGTGCCACGGCGCGGGGCAACCCGACCACCGCCCCGAGGACGACCGCGCTGCCGCGGGCGAGCGCCAGCCCGCTGGCCCTGCAATCGGCCACGCCCTGATCCCCTGATCCCGGAGAAAATCGATGGACGCGACCGAATCGATCGCCACGGCCGACGAGGCCACCCAGCGCGCGCGCGCCACCTCGCTGCTCGCACCGCGCTTCTACAAGACCGATTTCCAGGCCATGGATCGCTTCGACTTCGCGCCGCTGCGCTCCGAATGGGACACGCTGCTGGCCGAGTTCGAGCGTGACGTCAACCGCAGCCACTTCGAGCGCGACGAACAGTTCAAGGACGAGGTCCAGGCGCTGCCCCCGGAACTCAAGCAGGAGTTCGTCGACTTCCTGATCAGCTCCGTCACCGCGGAGTTTTCCGGCTGCGTGCTCTACCACGACATCAAGCAGAACGTGCAGAACCCGGACATGCGCGCGCTGATGGGCTACATGACGCGCGACGAGTCGCGCCACGCCGGCTTCATCAACCGCTGCCTGCGCGATTTCGACCTGGGCGTCGACCTGCCCGCGCTCAAGAAGACCAAGGACTACACGTTCTTCCGGCCCAAGTTCATCTACTACGCGACCTACCTGTCGGAAAAGATCGGGTACGCGCGCTACATCATGATCTACCGCCAGCTGCAGAAGCACCCGGAGAAATGCTTCCATCCGATCTTCCGCTGGTTCGAAATGTGGTGCAACGACGAATTCCGCCATGGCGAGGCCTTCGCGCTGATGATGCGCAGCGAACCCAAGCTGCTGCGCGGGCACAACAAGCTCTGGATCCGGTTCTTCCTGCTGGCGGTCTTCGCGACGATGTACGTGCGCGACCACATGCGCCCCACCTTGAGCAAGGCGATGGGCTTCGACCCGACCGACTACGACATGCGCGTGCTGCACATCACCTCGGAAATCACCAAGCAGGTGTTTCCGCTGACGCTGGACCTCGACCATCCGGCCTTCCGTGCCGGCCTGGACCGGCTGTTCCGCATCGCCGATCGCCAGCGTACGCTGAAGAAGCAAGGCGGCGTCGTGGCGGGCATCAAGCGCGTCGGACTCACCGCGGCCGCGGTCGCCACCTTCGTGCGCATGTATCTGCTGCCGACGCAATCGAACGCGGCGCCGGAGCAGATCCGCCTCGCCCCGGCCTGGTAGCGCGACAAGAAGGCAAGGCGAAGGCAGCACCGCGATGAGCGACACCCTGGCGCCGGTCGGCATAGCCCTGTTCTGCTGGTGGTTCGGAACCGGCTTGATCTTCCTGCTCGAACGGGCGGTACGCGGCCGGCGGCGGGCCGCCCCCGCGGTCATCGTCGCGGCCACGGCGCTGTCGATGTGGGGCATGGCGCAGTCGACCACCGTGGCCACCGTCGCGGGCGCGTACCTGGGCTTTGCCTGCAGCATCGGCTTGTGGGGCGCGCTGGAGCTGAGCTTTCTCACCGGGCTGGTCACCGGCCCGCGCACGGCGGTCGCCTGCCCGCGCCACTGCAGCGGCTGGCGCCATTTCGGCCACGCGGTCATGGCCCTGCTCTACCACGAGCTGGCGCTGGCGATCTCCGCCCTGGCAGTGGCCGCCATCTGCTGGAACCAGCCCAACCAGACCGCGGCCTGGACCTACCTGCTGCTCTGGGTGATGCGCGAGAGCGCCAAGCTCAACCTCTTCCTGGGCGTGCGCAACACCGCGGTGGAGCTGCTGCCGCAGCGCCTCGCCCACCTGGCCGCGTACTTTGGCAAGCGCCGGGCCAATGCCCTGCTGCCGGTGTCCATCGGCGCCGCGGCCACCATCGACGCGCTGCTGATCCAGCAATCGGGCTCCGGCTCCGGACAGGACCGCGCCACCGACCTGCTGCTGGCCACGCTGCTGTCGATGGCCATCCTCGAGCACATCGTGCTGATACTGCCGGTGCGCGCCGACCTGCTCTGGACCTGGGCAACGCGGCGCAACGCGCACGGCGGGCCCGTGGCAGGACGCGGTCTCGCGGACAAACGCCGCGATGACACCGAGCCCGGCGCACTGCGGTCCAAGACCCTGGCCACGCGCAGCGAAGAAGCGACGCACCAGCCGCCGCTGCCGCCCGGCGCACCGGCGTGACACAAGCCCTCATCGCGGTTTGATACTTCGTTGATTCGCCCACCTCGGTGGGCGAAATTCTTGGCACTCGTGCTGCGTTGGACAGATCGATGGCTTGATTTGGTCGATCGGGGTCTCGTCTGCAACGGACGAGCGGTGAGCTCGATGCGGCCGTCGCGTTGGGTTCAACCCTTACCGTGCGGTCGCCACGCCGGCGAGGCGCAGTACGTCGGGAAACGCCGGGCCTCCTGGACGCGGCAGCGACCTCCCCAGGTGCAGGTTTTGTCTTTGCCTGGAACCTGCAAATGGAGCCACCCGGTCGGGAACCAGCTGCGGTCGGGAACCAGCTGCGGTAGGGAACCAGCTGCGGTCGGGAACTCGCTGCGGTCGGGAACTCGCTGTGGTCGGGAACCCGCTGCGGTCGGCATCTGGCAATCCCTCGTCAGAAAGCTCCCCTCTCCCGCGCGTCGCGCGGGAGAGGGGCAGGGGGAGAGGGAAATAGCTGAGCGAGCAGCCAAAACTGTCGCTGTTGCGCAGGTCCCAGGTCCGTCTGCCCCTCCCGCTCCGCGTGAAAGCGGGTACTTCCTGCCGCGCACCGAAAAAAAAGGCCACCGCTAGGTGGCCTCCTTACTTCGATCCCGCTGCGTCCGTGTTTGGAGGGCAGCTTTGGGAGCCCTCCCGCCAAGCAGCGGTTCGGCTACTTCTTCGCCGGCGCCGCAGGTGCCTCGGGCGTCTGGCCGGCCGTCGGGTTCGGCGTCTTCCACGTCAGGTAATCGGCGAGATCGTCGTTGTTGCCCGCCAGTTCCGGGAAGTCCTTGAGCATCTTGTAGCCGTACATGGGCTTGAACACGCCCTGGTGGCACGTGGCGCAATAGAGCTTCGGACCGTCGCCCATCGGGCCATGCCGGTTCGGCGGCAGCACGTCGGCCACGGTGTTGAGGAACTGGTTGTTGAGCGCACGCACCATGCGGATGCCGTACCAGGCCGTCACGCGCTGCGGACTGCTCTCCGACCACGACTGGAACGAATTGGTGTTATGGCAGTAATCGCAGTTCACGCCCAGCGACTTGCCCATCGTCACCATCAGCGCGTAGGTCCATTCCGTCTTCTGGATCGAGGCGCCCGGATCGTGTCCCGGAGGCAGCGCGCTGGTGGCCTGGACGCGAATGTTGTCGTCACCCTGCAGGTAGGCGGTGAACGGGTCGGGCGGAAGCGATCCCAGGGCGGCCGAGGCCAGCCGGTCCCGATCCTGCGTGTAGCTCGGGAAGGTCGAATTCTGCTGTTCGTGCCATCCGGTCACCACGGTGCTGGGCGTGGACCGGGGGTTGTTGAACCACTCGTTGGCCGGGACCGGGTTGCCGCGGTGGCAGGTGTAGCAGGTGACGCCCGTGGCACCGACGTGCTTGGACCAGTGCGAGTTGATGTAGCGCACCATCTGCAGCATGCGCCGCGCGACGACCTTCGGGTACTTGCTGTCCTCGGCCGGGTTCTCGAGGTTGTGGCAATAAGCGCACCCTTCGCCGCCGGTGACCCACGCCGCCATCGACGTCATCACGCGGATCATCTGCGTGGAGCTCAGGTCGCCCAGCACCTGGACGTTCTGGAACACGTCCTTGGCGCGCGGGCCGTCGGCATCTGCCGGAGGCGCCGCCTCGGGGATCTCGAGCTTCTCGTATTCGGCCTGATAGACCCGGGGGTTGTAGAGCTGGTCTTGACCGTCACCGCGGAAACCGCGCTGGATGCTTTGGATCGGCGGGCGGTCGCAGGCGCTCAGCAACAACAGCGCCCCCATGAGGACCGCCACGCGGCCCAGGTTCTTCCCAGTCATTGCATCACCTCCATCGTCGCCGCTTGACAATCCTGGCCGGAAACACGGAAGGATCCTGGGCGATCTTGATGTTCTACGACCGATAATTTACCGAAAGGTGCCACGAAGAAACCTTTCGGATTATCGGAATATGACAGCACGGAATACGGCATCGCGGAATGCGACCGCACGCTGTAGGCCATGTGCTGCCCCTTCATTGCCCTGCACCCGGGATGGTTGCCGGATCGATCACCGTCGGCTCGATCGGCGGATAGGTGACGGCGTAACCATGCTTGACCGCCCACAGGTACCAGTTGTCGACCACGGTACCGGTGAGAAGGATACCGATACCACCGGTCAACGGGCACAGCACGGCGAACCACCACACCCAGCGGTGCACCGATTCGAACGTGGCGTTGAAGCCCATCGTCCAGCGCCAGAAAAGGGCGGCCCGCTCGGCTGCCGTGCCGCGGTCGGTGATCTGTTCGATCTCGCGCTCGCCGCCGTAGCGTCCGACGGCCAGGATCGTGCCGGCGTGCATCGCAAACAGCAGCACCGAGCCGTAGAGGAAGGCGATCGACAGCGCGTGGAACGGGTTATAGAAGAGATTGCCGTAGCGCAGCGAGAACCCCGACACCCAGTCCAGGTGGGGGAAGATGCCGAACGGGACCGCCTCGCTCCACTGGCCCAGCAGCAGCGGGCGGATGAAGCCGAGCACGAGGTACAGCCAGATGGCCGCGGCAAACGCCCAGGCAACGTGGGTACCCATGCCCAGCGCGCGTGCGCGCCGGTACGTGCGCAGCCACCACAGCAGCAGGGACGCGGTCAGGAAGAAGCCGGCCAGCTGCCACCAGCCGCCTTCCTTGAGCGGGCAAAGGATCCGGAAGCCGTACTCCGGCGGCGGCGGCTCCAGCGCCAACCAGGGCAGCTGGCGCACGAACTGGATCGGGTTCCATCCCACCGATGCCCACATGTTCAGGCCGATGATCTCGAACGCGATGAAACCGCAAAGGATCGAGGCCAGGCCGAGGAAGCCCAGGTAGAACGGACCGATCTGCGCGTCGCCGAAGCGCCCGATCAGGTTGACGAAGAACGGGCCGCCCTGGCGTACCCAGGTACTGCCCGGCTTGAGCGCCGGACCCATGTGATACGGGCCGCGGACCTGGACCTGCGTGAAGATGTTCTGATAGGTTGCCATGAGTTTCTCCAAGTCGCCTAGCGCCAGATCGGCAGGTCGAGCCACCAGGTCCAGTATTCGGGCCAGCTGCGCGTCCAGAGCGGACCGCTGATGATGATGCACACCGCGGAGAAGAACACCGCGGAGATCGCCAGGAAGAGCCCGAGCCGGTGGATGCCCAGCGTCCCGATCGAGTAGCCGATGAAGTCGCGGAAGTAGGCGTTCTCATGCTCGGGCGTCTTCACGGCCTCGCCCTTCTCGGGGTTGACCGAGGACAGGATCAGGCCGCCGTGCAGCGCCAGCGCGAACACCGTGGTGAAGAAAAGGGACACGGCGATCATGTGCGCCGGGTTGTAATGGAAATGCAGGTACTGGTAACCGGTGTTGGACACCCAGTCCAGATGGCTGAAGATGCCGTACGGGAACGCAAAGCCCCACGCGCCCAGCAGCAGCGGCCGGAAGATCTCCAGCGTCACGTACGCCAGTATCGCGAAACTGAACGCGAAGGGCACGTGCAGGCCCATGCCCAGCTTGCGCGCGATCTCCACCTCGCGCAGCGCCCAGGAGACGAAGGCAC
>Ga0116229_10012471_pt1 | contig 12244 bp, 10 predicted proteins | sample S1TSphgellanicum_3_FD_87313 | JGI IMG/M metagenome (GOLD analysis project Ga0116229, IMG submission 87313) | Host-associated microbial communities from peat moss isolated from Minnesota, USA - S1T2_Fc - Sphagnum magellanicum MG | ecosystem: Host-associated > Plants > Peat moss > Unclassified...
TGCATGTGGATCATGAAAGTACGTTTTTATCAACCTTGGCATGTCATGCATGTACAGGGACCATGTCTACACAAAACTCAAACTAAAGCTTATGTGGACATAGAATATGGTAGGGATTTATGCGGACATAGAATATGGGCCACAGTGAACCAGGACCTACCAGTGCACCATCCGCTGGATGCCTGTTATTACTCAGTCGTGGATGAACCTCAACTGAAGTATTTACATGATGAAAGTTTTTTTGGTTGATGTTAGTGGAGAAGGGCCGCTGCATAATGGTGAAGTCTTGTGGAAGAATGCATGGACTGAAGGTGATGTGGTCATTAGGGGGTATTGGTATGAAAAATTATAACATTTTAGTAGCCACACATATTTTCTCCATGATGACAAGCCTACAACATATGTATTCTCACACTTGGTGTTGGCTTACAAATTTACAATTCTTCCCACCGTACACACAATGAAGGGTAGTATAGTAATGCCTCCTCCAAAAGATTCATCTGTGCATCATTATACACAGAAGTTCTTGAGTAATTTTCAATCTACCCATTCTGAAATATTAGGATTGTAGTTATCATTTACTTCCCGATCTTTTATCAGTTCATGATATTTTGACCATGGTGATTGGTACACAAATGTTATACTTGTGCTTCTGTTGTAGTCATTTTGCCGATTATGCATTGATTCTAGATTTGACGAATTTCTAGGGTTCGTCAGTAACCATTCATCCCTTGGATTTTTGTCATCCCCATGTTTTTGAACAGTTAATGGTGCAAGTATTGCCAACAACATGCCCCCCCCATCTTGATGAAAGTACAGTTGAGTTTTCTAAGGTTTAAATAATATGTTTTCGGGACGGATTTTGGGGAAACTTTTTTTCTTTTAGCTACTGTCCGTCCCGATTAAGGGGATGGATGAAATGTCCGTCCAGCTGGATGATCACAAAATAATAATAAAAATAGAAAAGACATAAAAATAAGTATTGCTTGAGGACAACATGAAACCTAAAAAATGTGCAATACTTGATTGCAAGTATTGCATACAAGCCTTGGGTTGAAGATTATGTTTTCACTTATCTTGAGGGTATTGCAAGGACACCATGAAAATCTAATGAATATGCAAATACTTGAATGCAAACAAAACATACGTGGCTGTCTTGCAAGATGATATTTTCTGTGATGAGGGTAATGCACGTCCCTATTTCAAAAGTTCAATGTTGTTTCAGCAAATTTGGGCCCCCTTCAGCTTGAATTTGCAATACCTTCGTTTAATAACAAAACATCACCAAATTGTTTCCTTAAAGTTGGCTGATATTGCCACCTAATTGGGGATTGTTTTTCTCTTTGCAAATTCATTACACATGAAATCTTCACCTCCTATTCAACCTTAATGCATGCCTAGTGTGTTCCATAAAAAAACATTCCAATTTCCTTTCATTTGAATTACTTGCATATAGGGCCAAACATACATGCAATTTGAATAGCAATGGGTCATGAAATGATCCTAAAACCAAAACTTTTTTAAAAAAATGATTTATGAAAATTACAAGGATGTTGGTAATCATTGCAGTACAAAAGGTAAAGGAGTCAAAAAATGAACCTTATGCGTCATGCAAAAGCTAATGATCTATGTGTTATCACACTCCCTAGAAGAGCCCCATGACATGCCATTGGTGCTTTGATAACATGTTGCATTATCATGTGCCCTCTTAATTAACATGGTGGTATGTGAACAATTGATAGTTTGCCAAAATAAATTGCATTGCATCCATAATAAAAAGCCTACCTAGTTGTGCCTCAAATCCTAAGGTGAAGACATGTTTTACCATTTTGGAAATATTTGTAACATTATAGAAAAAGGAGGGTTATGAAAAGTGCAAAAGGTGAGGGCACTATGTTGAACTTGGCAGTGAAGGGAAGCTTGGAGCTTGTCATCTTGTAATTCACGTCAATTTTTTAAAAGGAGCCTTTTCTTCTTTTCTTCCTTTGTTTCTCTTCTTCTTCTCACAGAAACCCCCCAAAAAAAAAAAAAAAATGAAAGAAAGAAAGGTACCATTTTTTTTCTTCCTTGTTCAATGGTGATGGCAACAACTACTCCCTCTTCTTTTCATAAACACCCCAAAAAAAAACAAATTTCAAACAAGAGGGTAGGTAGGTAGGAAGGGTAGGTACAAGAGTCATATTTTTTCTTTTAACTGGGTAGGTCAGTGATTCTTTATCAAAATGTACCCACACCCAGAGTAGGGATGACTTGGGCTTCATCCCATCGAGCCCAAAAATAGGTTTTTTTGCAACTCACATACTGGTGGTTGCTTGGTCACTTAGGCCTGTGGTGGATATTAAAAATTGCATCAAACCTTTGTCATGTATTGAGCGGGTGGTTTTAGGGGTCATAATCACGGTTCTTTCTGGATCTAACATATAACCATGCTCTTCAAAAAACTGAAATAATCAAATAATCACCTTAAAAACTGCCTTTTTTTTGCCAATTCTTTTAATGAAACCTAATGGTTCTTTGGGGTTTTTGAAATAATTGAACCCCATGGTTATGATTCAATTTTTTCCAAATAACTGGAACCAACGATTTTTGAGGACTTGAAATTTTTTTAAGCCTAGAACTGGTGGTTATTAGCAAAATCAAATTCCCAGCACACATTGCTATTCACCCAATTACCCATGATACTGAAATTGTGCATTGTAGGTAACATATACAATGAACTTGTTGGGAATTGAACCCAAAACCATTGGCAAGGTGACCACAAGCCCAAATCACATGAACTTTTTGGTTTGATGCTCCTTTCTCCAAGATTTTACCCCCAAGATATAACCATTCCTTTCAATGATTAATTTACCCAATGAACTTGACAACTTTGGGTTCAATATTCCAAGTAACATGTAGCCAATGAGTTGCGCCCATTTGTAAGTTGTCCATGAGTGCTTGGGCTTCATTCCAAATTACCTTATCTTTCTAGTGGTAGTTCAAATAAAGAAAATATTGGGATATTAAAAATGTGATAAATGATTAAAAAAATCATTTGGTCTTATAGCTGTCTTGCATGATTGGCATTGCAATTTCATAAAATATCAATTACAATGATAATATGTCCTGGATCACATTCAATGTTGGAACAAATTCAAATTCATAATATTGTAGCATGTTGTTTACTAATTCACTTTGGGAGCGTATGTTATACATGTAAATGCTATTGTACTAGTTTAGAAAATGGCATTAAAGTTCAATAATAGAGCAAAAAGAAAAATCAAAATCCTAGGCGAAAATGGCTTCCCAAAATGAAAGTGATTTACCAATTGATACCTACAATTTGGGTTGTATGGGCAACATTGATTTCCTATCTGTTATGTATTTATAGACCATGTGATGTACGTCCTGGTAGGAAAGAAGGCTTGAAAAGGTGTGGTAGGCATGGAAAACGTTTTAGTTCTCTATATTGTATTTAATAGACCTTGTGGCGTACGTCATTGCAGAAAACAAGGCTTGAAAAGCTCTATGGGATTCATTGACGTTTTAGTTTTGTGTATCGCATTTGCAGGCCATGTGGTGTACGTGCTTGCAGAAAACGAGGCCTGAAATGGTGTGGTAAGCCACTTCTGTTGTAGGGACAACGACACCGCACTTAAATTCATTGCACCATTTTAACGCCCCATAAAATTGCAGACCTCTGGATAACTGTCAAGGTAATAATGTCACAGGGTCGTGCACAATTCCTCATAGACATTTGATTCTTTATCTTGATTGGTGAATCACATGTCCCCTGGATCTCATGGGTGGATGCTGGCCATTACTTTTGGGAAGATGTTAAATCGGGCAAAGAAATGGAATGAAGTCCGCACAAAAAGTACTGCTGCGATTTTTCCCCTCAGTCTGCCCTTTGCCCCGTTTGTTTTTGGGTCCATGTTATGGATGTTTTGGACATGTTATGGGCATTAGGGGTATGTAACATGTCACTGGGCAGCTTATGTGCCCTTTGGACCATTAATAACATGGAAGGTTATGGGTGCAAAACATGCCCAGGTATCACCCAATTTGTTTTAGAAAATATGAATGTGGCAAAGGGCAGACTGGCGAAAAAAACTGCATTCAATTTGTACTGACTGCATTCAATTTCTTTGCCCGATTTAATAGTTTCCTTACTTTTGACTCCAGGACCTCTGGAGCTCATGGGTTACGGCCAGCGACGCTGGCCCTTACTTTTGACCCCTGAATTTCAGGGGCAACAGTGTCCATAGGTAAGTGCACACTGCACACCCTATGGAGCACTGCAAAACACGCTTCCACTTTTGGAAAGTTAAGACATGGTATGTGAAAACGGAAAATGAAAAAGTTTGGAAACGTTCACCAACGCATGAAATTGGATAAATAGAAGCCCAGGAAGTTGGATGATGGGGTTTCATTCCATCCACTACGCCACTTTCCCCAAAAAAATTGAAACATCTTCAAGCTCATCCATTGTCTCATTTCTCCACGAAATTGGGCCAACTTCCTTGGATTTTTCATTCATTAAATTAATTTTCTTGCATGCCCTTATGGGGAAGTGGAACCAATTTCCTCAAATTTTCATCGCAATTTCCTTGGATGAAATGTGACCAAGTTCCTTGGATTTTCATCCATAGAGCAATTTCCCTGAATGCCTTCCTCAAACGATTGTGACCAGGTTCTTCATATTTTCATCCATTTTGCAATTTTGTTGACACGGGATGCCTCATTCATGGAACTAGGGTCAACTTATTAGGATTTTCATCTAGTATGTATATAACTTCCTTGGATGCCCTCTTTAGCATGTAGTGTGCCCAAGTTCTTCACATTTTCATCCATTATGCAATTTTCCAAAATTTCTAAAGCATTCTACACTAGTGACTCGGATAAATGAATATTTAGTTGATGATCACCATCAGACTTGTCCAGTGCCTCCATCTTTTGACATGAACGATTAGTTTCAAATGGACCACATGCATACCCTTTAATTGATAAGGATAAATATATTCAAACATAATTATCATGAAATCAGAAAACAGGGTACATTCAAAAAAATTAAGGAATGTGTTACTCTTGGGCAACACTTGCTAGCATACTCAACTCAAACTTACTTTATCTGTAGGGGATTGACTTACGTTAGATGCATTACACCTGTTCAGTGCTTGCCATGTTTCCGACAACTTTTCCTTTTTCTACAACTGGTCTTGGATAGTGTGCTCGGTACTGGGTCTTCAGTAGGAAGCTCTTATATATGTATTATATCCTGGCCTGTAATAATGACTTGTTTTTTGATATTCACATCCAATTTTACCAACATCATACCCACTCATGTCATCATCCACCATGTTCTCTGGTATAGCATGAATGGTGATGTTTGCTTGAAATTCAAAAACCATTGAAATAAACACATTCAAAGCATCACTAAGGAGCCAATGTCCATAAGATTGATTTAAAACACATGTAGAAACAACCAAGGAGAGAATGTCCACAATCATTTGCACAACTTACCACAACAATGAAAAAGGAACTTGGCCAATAAGAGTGTGGGGCATAAGCATGGTAAAATATGCCAATGAGAGACCCCTGGTATTTTTTTGAAAAATATTCCTAGAATACATCTTAAAATATTGAATTCATGAATATTATTTAAGTCAATGATCAATACTAAAAATTTCTTTGACTTGGTTGTATAATATTGAAGAGTCACATGTTTTAATATGCATTTAAGTACATTTTTTGAGGTGCAAGTATTAAAAAGTATGTCACAGTTCTACAAAATAGGGTTAAAGTACATGAAAGTAAGACTACAATTAAATTATTATACTTTCAAGTTGATAAAGGCTTAATGTGTATGGATATAATTTCAACTTTAATGTTTTTCATATTATAATGTCTTTTTGAATGTGAATATTGAAAAAAGATTTTTTTTTAATTCAATTTTTTTAGGACTACTTTTTTGGCATACTTAACAACTTGATCATCGCATGTTTGGGTGTCTAATCCACATTAATAAAATTGACCACAAGTGCAAAGAAATCATAGGCACCCATGGACATCCACAAATCAAATGTTGTTGTTGCCAACAAGCATTTAGACAAGGTAGATGTCACATATAATTCCATTGTTTTCTTTACCAAATCAATGAGCATTTCATCTATGAACAACTTTCAAAAAAGAAAAACAATGTGATGACACAACCACAAACTTAATTGTTGCAACCATATGCTTTCAACTATTTGATTGTGTAAATAACTTTTGGTGGCGAATAGGGCCAAATCTTGAATGAAAACATTTCATTGTCAATTATCTTTCTTGAACGGATCTCAATATTTGGCCATGATGATGTCAAGTGATAAGAAGGCATTGGCTTTCTTTTTTTCAATGGATCTCATAAGGTCTATTCATCGTGTTCATTTAATGGCACCACAATTTGAAACTTTGTTGAAGGGCCTTTTCTTCTTTGTTATGAACCCATGGTACTATTCATTGAGTTGAAAGGCTTCTCTATTGAATCAAATTTGGCTTTTATTGGTGGTCATCATTTGGTGTTGGGTGAACAAAAGCTACCTAGTGGTGTATAATTAAGAGGATATATCAATGTCCTTCTTGGAGAACCTTCCATTGCAAAATCACAAGTTTGCACACATTGTTATTTACACCTAAATAGAAAGTGTTCATTTATTGCTAAAATAACTACACCAATTATATGGGATTATAGTTCAATGAGTTATTTTTCCTCCTTTTATCAATTCAATTTCCACATCATTTCATTATTTCCAAGTGACTAGGATATATAAGAAAGATACCATCACCTTGCACTTTTTTCATCAATAGTTAGGTCTATGAATTAGGACCATGAAAGCCCAATAGTGGAACTTCACAAGTGTATCGTTTGTTGTATTAAGTGTTCCAAGTGTTTATTATTTGAGTTCAACTTGGGTTGTTTGCTCATGATCTTTGATCTAACTTCCAATTTCCCATCTTGGTGAAAGCTTTATTATTTTGTGTACATGAAAACATGCAATGTGAGTTTTATTTAGAGGGAGGTGCAATGGTTCTTGTTAATGGAAGGGTCGTTTACATTGACACGTTTGACAAAATGTGACCAAAAGACCTCATTGTATTTTTGGCACATAATATCTCTTGTAAACAATTTATTGAACTTTCTAATGCAAAGGACTCTTGGAAAATGGATGTGATATACCACAAAGTCATATATTGTTTATATTGATTCAATAGGCTAGTCTTTTCAAATTTTATGTTTGGCCCAAGTTGTTGATGTATTATTCAAAACTAAGTTGATTGGGTTGAATTGATCATAAAGCTATGTTGACATATTAAGTTAATAACTAACTAATGCTTTATGTAGCCTAGGAATGCTACAATTTGAAACCTTCGTGAATATTATAAATTCCAAAACTTGAAACAAATTTTGTAGGTACCCAACCTTGGTAATTGTGATAGTGTATTTTAAGGCAATAGTTGAAACTCTCCCATTTTATATCAATGAGTCTTTGCAAACATGAGTCCTATTACACACTTTCGAAAATAATTACAATGATGAGAGAGTTTTATTGGAACTAATTAGTATATAATGGCTATCCGTGAAACAATGGAGTAACAAATAATCTCAATTGCTAAAATGAACATTATTTTGAAATATGGAACATCTATGTTGGCAACTACAAACCTTCCATCAAGTCATTATGATGATTTCAAGTTGTGATCTCTAATACCTATCCCCCTATTTGCTTTAATTTTTTGTCCATTTTGCATAAACCTTTTTTGTTATGCCTTCTGTAGTTGTTCATGGGTCAAGATAAGACTCAAGACTATTAGGGTCACTTCTTGTTATTTTATTTCACTAGGCCAAATGTTTTGGAATCTTTTGAGTGGTGTTTGTATCTTGGAGATTTCAATGGAATTTTTTCATATTTAGGAAAAATGAATTGTATTTTTTTAGAAGATTGAAGAAAGAAAAGTGGGAAAAATCATGACATTTCTTTTGGTTGTTACAAATTGCATAACACATTTTCAAAGTGCATGTGAATGTTAATTCTCTAGTGAATGATGCAAACTTCAAAGGTGCAAAGCTAGGAGAATTAGTTGAAAAGGTTCACACTAGGAGGACAACCTCACATTTATACTTATGTCTTTAACTTGTCTTCAACCACAATGTTTAGTCGGAAACAACAAACCAAATTGCAAAATGTTTTTTGTAATTGAAACATATTATTTGCAACTAAAACCATAAAGATCAACAAGTGCAAATTCAAAATAACATTTCAATTACAAATGTTAACCATCTGTTAATACCACATCAATAATTACCACTTTAAATCATTTAAACTCCAAACAACACTTATAACCACTTTAGTTTAAAATCATTTTCAATTATAACCCTAGGGTGAATGAACTTCATTCATTAATGTTACATGATGTAATTAATTTTCTAGTTGTAAGTTAGATTATATTGCAATAAATTAGGCACAATGTTCAACTAATAGTTCAATGAGATGTGGCACATTCACATCCATAGGTTAGGCCACATGGCATTTAGGGTAAGCCATTTAAACACAAGGTTAGGCTATGCCATATGGCACCTAAACCTAAACCTAGGTTAGGCCATTTAAACATAAAGCTAGGCTAGGCCATGAGACATAGGCTCTAGTAATGGGTTAATTAAATAAATAAGCCACATATAATAGGCCTAGACCTAGGCCACTTAGCTAGGAAAATACTATTTCATTTTTTATTTAATTTTAAAGTTGAAACTTTTTTATTGGTTCATCCCAAATGGCAATTCCATTTTCATGTTTTTTTTGTGTTTTTTTAACATTTATAATAAAATTCCTTATATAGTTTTGAAATTTGAAATGGAAAACAAACAATATGATATAAACATTTTAATTATAACTTAATTTCAACTTAGTCACAACTATTACCTACTAATAGTTTTACGTAACTTACTACCTATCAATTAACCTAAACTATTAAATAATGTAACATATGTGCCACCTAGGCTAAGCTTAAGCACCTAGGCTCAAACCACTTGAGCCATGTGGTGTGTAAGCCTACCTAAATTACTTCTAGACCTAGGCCACACCATGTGGCATTTAATTTAGGCATGGACTTAGGCCACACTGATGATGGCACCTAGGATAAGCCTAGATCTAAATAGCCTATAAGTGGTGCCTAGGTTAGGCCATGTGGCATATAAATTAGGCCTATAACTAAGCAACATGGCACTTAAACTTAGACCACATAAAACACACAATGTTTAGTCCTAAACCTAAGCCATGGCACATGTCAGTTAAGGTTAGGCCTATACCTAAGCCCCATGGCACTTAAGTTAAACTTAAACTTAGGCCATGTGGCTAAACTAGGCTAAGTTACATATATACATCTCAAACCAAGCTATTTAGATAGGTATTTTATCCTAAACAGGTGAAAGCATGGTATTTTATACAAAAAGACTTTGACAAAAAAATATCAAGTTTTTTTGTCAACTTTAAAAAAAGATAGTTTTTCATGAAAACATAAGAAAATAGATTCAATTTTTACTTAAAATTCATTTTGCAACCATGGTGCTTTCTAGGTTACTACTTGAAAATCTACTTGAAACCTACTTTTACAATGTAAAATTTAAAAATAAATTCATAATAATGAACAAATATCTTTTTTTTCATCATTTAGTAAAAATATTAAATGTATAATAATTTTATGATGAGTTTTAGTCCTACTTCTTGTTAGTTTGGCAAGTAAACTACTAAGGTAATTGAATTGTATACTTTACCATGTTTTCACCCAAACCACATACATATGTAGGTTAGATATATGTAGGTAATAGCCTAAGTATGTAAATTAGGTGTACTAGGTATATTGGGTGGCCTAGTATAGACCTATGTATACCTATGTAGTAAATAACATAACCTAAGTATATAAGTAGCTTAATAATCTATTAAGGTTTTAAATAATCTACTTGGATGTAAAGTTGTAAATGTGCACAATGTTTCATCCATCAAGATTGAACTATTCTGTCCATCCTTGAAACAAAATTACGAAAATAATCAATAGATGAATTATGATGGAACCTCATTACCTAGTAATTACATGATGATTGATGACATCACATCTTTAGTTGACCTTTCAATCATAAATCAATTGTGAAATTTATTGATGCCCAAAATATTTTAGAGGTGGCTTTCTAATCAATGGTCATTTTGAATTGTCCACCAAATCAATAAGTAGGCCAACTTATTTGGTAATCACCATTAATTATTTTGATATTAAATTTTTTGCAATTGCAACATAGTTGAAAATGAACATGTAGCTAAAAAACATTTGGTTAAAAAAGGACATTTTCTCTTATTGATAACAAATATCTTTTTGCCTTGTTTGAAAATTTGCATGGTGTGCCTTAAAATTAAGGATAACTTTGGTTAGTTCAAGTTTAATCAATTAAAAAATTTCACAAAAGTTTATTCAAAATTAACTAAGTTTCACTATGAGAAATCATGTCCTTTGCAACTTGTCTCATGTAACAAAAAATTGTCCTTTACAACTAATTATAATTACAAATTAATTCCAAATGACATTTTTTATTTGCATAGGACAAGTTGCAAAGGACATGATTTTTCGTAGTGTTTTTATTTTTGTCACAATTTAACCAAAGCTTTAATAAGTTTTAATTGAAGAAAAATTTAGCCAGTTGAATCAATTTCTAATTTAACCAATTTTGAATCAATTTTTTGTTTAACCAAAGTTGAACCAAATTTGAGTTTTGTCAAGGTTTAACCAAGGTTTAGCCAAGTTTTAGTTGAACAAAGGTTTAACCAAGGTTTAATGAAGTTTTAGTTGAACAAAGGTTTAGTCATGGTTTAACCAAAATAAAATGGTTTTAATGCACGTTTACTTATATAATCTACAACATAGGTTGCGATTATAAAATATATCCCATGTTTTTTGTCCCCCTTTTCAATTTTGTAAACTGTATAAAGAGGTGCATTTGAAACATTGAAAAAACACCAAATTATTTTTTAAGTGTTATTTGGGATCAACCAATCAAAATGGTTTGCCCCTAAAGGTTAAACCAAAAACAAAATAGTAAAATCAACTACCTATTTAGCCTTTTTATCAACCTACCCTATTACCTACTAAATGTTTATTTAAAAGATATTTTAGCCCACATTCAATCAATATGGCACATGGCAAAAAAAAATTATTGTGCGATGTGTCATGATTTAAGACCATCCAAAAATGAACAATTTGTTGATTAAATTTTGTATTTTCAAATAATATCTTCCAAAATTCAATTTGTATGCCATGTGGAATTTTTTTTATTGTGTCACTTGTCATGATTTAAGAGCATGCAAAATGGACAATTTGTAGATTTAATTTTTTAATTTCTAAATTAATCTCTTCCAAATTTCAATTAGTATGTCACAAAGGCAAAGTTTTATTGTCCACGTGTTATGAGTTAAAATAATCTAGAATGGACAATGCATAATTTCTCGAAATTAAGTTTTTTTCAAAATATCCATAAGTGTTGCTAAATGGTAACACATCATTTGTTGTTAATATTGACCAGATTTAAATTGCATGGTAAATATAATATATAATTCATATATAGTCCACCAAAGGATGAAATTGTATTTTCTTGATTTATTTCTTCCATCCAAAATTCATGTCCTTTACAAGTATGATTGCAATATGTGACTTGTCCAATGCGAATAACTGACCTTTAATTGTATATGTTGCCTTTATTAATTACAAGGATTTATTGCAAAATGACAATTTTTTTTTGCAATGCACACACCTTCCAACTTTTTTTAGAGGTGGTTAAAATTGCAATTTTTCTTCAGGAAGCTTATGAATTTCAAAATGTGTTCATATCAAATTAGCAAGAGAGGTTTTACTTGACATTGCATGTAGAGGCAACTATTGCTTATACTTTTGAATTAGATGCTTTCAAAGTTCAAATGGGCCACATTATGTTTGCTTGTTTCAAGTATGTGGAGTGGTCCAACTTCCAAAAGCCATTGCAATCTTCACCTTACTCATTCATGAACTAAATTGCTCCAAAATAGCTATGTGAAGATTAAACAAGTTTGGATGGGCCAAACATGCTCCTTTGGTCCACATTTAAATGCTCTAAAATTGAATATGACAAGAATGAAGGGACAAGAGTGGAGAAAGTCATATGGACTCATGAATCATGACATCTCTTTTAGTTGTAGCAAATTGCAAA
>Ga0116229_10012475_pt1 | contig 12244 bp, 10 predicted proteins | sample S1TSphgellanicum_3_FD_87313 | JGI IMG/M metagenome (GOLD analysis project Ga0116229, IMG submission 87313) | Host-associated microbial communities from peat moss isolated from Minnesota, USA - S1T2_Fc - Sphagnum magellanicum MG | ecosystem: Host-associated > Plants > Peat moss > Unclassified...
CTACTGAGGAGGCTCTTGTAACACATAATGCCTCCATCGCCAATCCCTCCCCTCCTTGTCTTGCACAGTGAACTAGAAAAAATCAGACACCACCGCCAGCTGCAGATCTGTGAACTCAAAATCCACAAACAAGCACCCACAAAGTCGATGGAGCTGGAAGATCAAGGACAAAACTTGGAGTTTTTGGCAACTCCCGCACCAGCATTCTGCATCTTTTCTTCTCTCTCGAGTCTGGATATTGCAGCAGTGCCACGCCGGGTTCACATTGGTCGGGCGCACGAAGGGGCGAGATCGACGGATGACGAGAGGCAGCATGCTTAGGGACGGCACGAACGGACGAGATCCATGGATGACGAGCACCAGCAGCAGGCTTAGGGACGGCACGGACGGACGAGATCGATGGATGAAGAGCAGCAGAAGCAGGCTTAGGGACGGCACGAACGGACGAGATCGATGGATAGCGAGTAGCAGCAGCCTTAGGGACGGCACGAACGGATAAGATCGAAGGATAGCGAGCAGCAGCAGGCTTCGGGACGGTACAATCAATTAGTATATTTAGCCATATTTGGCAATATTCAAAATATGAAAGTAGAAAATCCTAAGTACCCTTTCATATTGTAGGCAATTGTGGCGATTTTTTTTGCAATTTTAAAAATAAGAATTTCCTTTTTTTTGGCAAAAAAATTTTGATGGGAAAATTGTGAAATTTCGCCATTATGGTGAAAACTATTAATGACAGAATGTTCATTTTCAAATTCTTGTTTGCAAAATGGTGAAAATTCGCCACCAAAAACATCATTGGTTTAGAGCTGCTTTTATTGGTCCTAATATTAAAGAAATAAATCTCAATAATAGATAGGTCCAATGGCATGAGAGCCCACAATATTAGGCAAAATTCAATATCACAAAACAAGCATGTGAGAACTATCATAAAATATGATGAAATTGTTGTAAAAGAGTGGCCACTAGTGTTTAGCCATAAATGAGTCTGGAATTTAGCCATAAATAATGATCTGATATTAGAACTTGCCAAAAAATAAAATAAAAATCCTTTTATAGTCTAGGTACATATAACAGTTAGGAATAGAGATTTAGTGAAATTAAACTAAAATATTTTTTTTCTTGTTTTTTTTTTTCAAAAAAGGGGAATATTTAAATGAAATATTTCTTTAAAAAAATGCTAGTAATAACCAATTTTTTTTTTGTTTTGGCAAATTTTTGCCACTTGATAACAAATATAAATCTAGTGCAATTCATACAAAGGATTTTTGTGAAGAAAAGGTGCCAAAGTCGCCAGATTTGGAGGAAAAACTTTCTGAAATTGCCATATTTACACAATAGGTTTCACGAGGTTATCAAATTATAGCAAGATTGTTCAAATTTTCTACCATTCCTCTCTACATACCTGTAGCCAAATTTGGCTAATTCCTCTTGTGGATGATTGCTAGTGTGACTACATTACACAATTGAAACAAACCATGACAATAAATAGATTAGGCTAAACCCCTCCCCTCGACTTACATTATGAAGTTGATAACACCAACATTGAGCACATTAGCATCAAATAAATAAATAAATAAATAAATAATTTTTTCAATGCATTTTGGCACATTAAATATTATTTTTCAATTTTTTCAATTGCATTATAAAATTATTTCTATTTTCAACATGAAATGAAAAAAATCATTTTTCATCTATTATAATGCACACCAATCATTTTTGTTTGGTGCATTCCTTGATTCTTTGTTTGCATGTGCATTTACATGAATGCTTTGTTTGTCAATAAGGTCCATTGTTTCATTGAGACGAAACCACTCCTATGACTTATGAAATAAGTAATGAATGTGTCAACCATGTTCACTTTGTGAGCAATATAAATTTTTTTTCATGAATTGGTTACTTTTTTTTTTAAATTCAAAAAATTAATTATCTTTCAATCATTTATTGAGAATTTTCATTTAAAAAATTCCAAGCTTTTAAATTTTCATTTAAATGGGAATAATAAAAACAACAATCAACCATTTCCCCATAAGAATTAGAAAATAATAATTTTAGTGCTGAATCTGTTCAACTCTTACAATATTATTTAGATGGTTGAAACTCTTTGACACATCCCCTATAGGTGCCATCATACATCATACCTAGTGAAGACAAAAAAGAAATGAGACAACAAAAATGGTCAGTTTGGGACACTAATTGTGAAATATGATTAAAAAACTAAAGTAAGGAAATTTGATTAAATCTGGGTATGAAATGCGGAAACTCAGCATTTAATGCACAAGGTTCGAGAGAGTAATTATGGTAGTTGTATAGGTAGGAGAAGTGAAAATATATCTAGCAGTGAAGGTGCTCAGGAAAAAGGAAACACAGGATGAAACTCAGTTTATCACCAAAATTGGTGGAAAAACTAGTTTGGGTCCCAGTTATTTCCTTTTGTAAAATTTTCATTCCCAGTTACGCCTCTGATGCTCTATTATGCAGAAACTGGCTGTTCTCGCCCCCTAATCGCCTGACTTCACATATAACTCTATTATTACTACATCTGGATGTAGCAGTGTTTTTTTCCTCCCTTATTTTATGATGTTGCTCAAGTGCTGAAGAATATTGACCCAAATTTGGCGATATTCAAAATAGGAAAGTAAAAAAAAATTCTTACGCACCCTTTCATGTCGCAGTCAGTTGTGGCAATTTTTGGCAAATGCTATTAAACATTTTTGTCTTTTTTGGACTAATTGCTTTTCAAAAATGGGAATTTATGACAGAATATTCCTTATTAAAAAAATCCTCAAAATGGCGAAAATTTGCCCACAGAAAACATTTCACTGGGATATAGGTACACAGATATTCGCCAGTGCTTTTTCTTTCTGGCGAAATTTCGCCATTTTTCGACAAAGAAATTGGGAAAATAAATTTTGCAAAATTTTGATTTTCTAGTATAAATTCGACTAATTTTGCTACTTTTTAAAAAAAAATCTCCAAAATTTCGATATGAAAAAAATGAATATATATATAGATATATATATACTTATCACTGTTCTTTTTTCATTTTTTTAATATCAAAAATTTGGCGAAGTTGGCGAAGTTGAACCCCCACCCCCGGCGAAAAAAAAACATACAGACATAACCGCCGGGTGTGAAACTCTCCTGGCGCACGCAGGGAACGGAAGACGACGAAGCGCAAGTACTCAGTCCCAGAGATCTCGCAGGGAGAGAGAGAAGAGAAAGAGTGAGAGCGATCTGCGAGCAGCAGCAAGATCTGGTGGAGATCGGGGAGGGACTCGGGAGTAGCAGCAACAGCAGCAGCAGGAGCACGGCAAGATGCCGGTGGCAGCATCTGCTGTGTACTTTCTGAATCTGCGGGGAGATGTGCTCATCAATCGCATGTACCGTGACGATGTCGGGTAAGGCCTCCGCTTCGCTTGTGATCTTTCCCTGCTCTTTTGCTGCTTTTTATCTCTTTGTTCTTTCGTTTTCGGGAGATTGAAGAAGGAGGGAGGCTTGCATTGAATTCTAGACGACGGACGTATTGTGGCTTGTCTGTAGCTGCAGTTGTGGAAGTAAAGGCTAGCTCTAAAGCAATATGTGTTGTCTGTAGAAGAAACCACTGTTTCTTACAAACAGTTGCTTAGAAACCCCATTTGCTGACATTTTTAGGGTTAGAATTTGGGGAAAGTGGAAATCCGCTTTCTGAGGATAGGTACATAGCACATGGATATCAAGTCTGCTCCCCTCCCTCGTAGTGGAATCCATTGTTGCAATGGTAATGCCTTATTTACAGATTGGAGAATGATGTATGAGTTGATGTGTGATTCATTCATCTTGCAGAGGCAACATGGTGGATGCATTCCGCACAAATATTATGCAGTCCAAGGAACTGGGCACTTGTCCTGTGCGCCAAATAGGTGGCTGCTCTTTCCTGTACATGCGCATCAGCAATGTCTACATTGTCATTGTTGTCAGTAGCAATGCCAATGCAGCTTGTGCATTCAAGTTTGTGGTTGAGGTATGCTGTTTTGTCCCTGGATGTTTTTTGAGCTGGTACTGTATCCTGCATTGAGATCCAAGTAGATGTAACGACATCTCCTTCTGGCCTCTGTATGTTTTTGAGCTGATACCATAGCCTGTATTGAGATCCAAGTAGCAATGACATCTCCTTCTGCATGGTAAAGTTTACAGATTGGGTTCCATGTGCTTTGGTGTGCTGTTCAAGGACTTGCAATTAGAGCTTAATTTGGCTGATAGTTCATTTGAACAGTTAGAGGATTAGTGTGCAACTGGTCCAACTTTGAGAACAAAAACTTGACCTGAAAAATACCTATCTTTGCCAAGGAGAGCTTCCCAATTTTGTCCTCAGACACACACACACACACACACAAAGAGACGCAGTTTCTATGTGTGACCTTTGAATAGGCCTTTGAAGCCAGGTTATCAACAACTGCATCTCAAATGAGGAATCCTTTGCAGTTCCCTTGCAGTTCTGGTTGGTTTAGAAACTCAAAAGCATATACTGGTTTTTTGGCTTCTGAAAACCTGGGTTCCAACCTCAGCAGTCATATCAGCTGGTATTCAGGAACTCTTTCCTTCCTCCTCAGTGCTTGCACATGGCAAAGAAGCCAGGAGGGTATACTAGTCTAGTGTTCAAGATAGCCCCAGACAAATAATCCATATATTTTCCACACTCTTAGTCTTAATTCCTTTTAAGTGAGCTTGTCATATGTGATTGGTTTTTTTTGGAGTAATGCTTCATTTGTCAAATGTCAGGCAGTGGCACTCTTCAAGTCGTACTTTGGAGGGGCATTTGATGAAGATGCAATCAGGAACAACTTTGTCCTCATCTACGAGCTTCTTGATGGTATTATTTGTCTCATTTTTCTACATACCTTTTCTGTTGCTGACAAATTTTCTCTTTAAGGCCTCTTTCTATAGGCACTTGCACTTCTGGATAAGAATTACCTGGAGTTAGCATCAGTTTTGATCAGTATGGGATAGGCAGAAACCTGGAATGATTTCAAAGTCCAAAATAAAACTCTTTTGAGTTCAGGGTGCCATCTGCAGGGAATATTTGTGTCCTGATTGATTTGGATGGTGCTGTGTAGAGATCATGGACTTTGGATACCCTCAAAATCTGTCCCCTGAAATCCTGAAGCTCTACATTACTCAAGAAGGCGTTGGTTCTCCATTCTCATCAAAGGTGAGCCCAATTTCCATGATGAGTATCCATTCAGTCTTCACAAATGGAACTGAAATGCCATTTCTCTAAGGTAGGTATGCTCATGATGTGTGATGAGGTGTACATTCTTGTTGGAAAAGCATAAGCCTGTGTCACAGACACATATCCAAATGGATGCCAACTTTCCATGCTCTTGTGTGTCATTGACATGAGGCAGCTTAAGTCTTGTGAATTTTTGCACCTCTTTTTAGGTTTTCTTCTTCAAAGGTATTTTGGATTAGTTTAAGTTTCTTTTTGGTTTTCTGTTTTTGGGTGTCTTGTTTTTACTGTTTGATTATGTGCAGCCACAAGATGTAAGAACACCTGCCAATGCAACACTGCAAGTTACAGGAGCTGTGGGTTGGCGACGGGAAGGGCTTGTGTACAAGAAGAATGAAGTATGCTCCAGAACTGTAATTTGTTGGTTGGGTCCATTGGGAGATTGCTAGTTTAGAAAAGAAAGCTGAGGCAAAGGATCCAATGTATACTAGCACTCTATCATGGTCTAATGAACACAATGTCGGATGAAAATGGGAGCACAGGTGTTCCTGGATATTGTGGAAAGCGTCAACTTGCTCATGTCACAAAAGGGTGAGTTTTGGATCAGCCAGAGAATGTACATCACGTCAATGCTTATGGAGAAAAAACGTTGGTTTTAAGACAATGGATTTTGCAGATTGAAGTGTCTCTCCCATAATATCTCTCTTCTTATACATGTGCTTTGATCAGCATATTGCACACTTTCTCTGTTTCTGACCTCTGGCAGCATGCAGAAGTGTGCATCAGCTCAAACAGTTTGGTGTGCATCTAATGAAAGGTGTGCCCATTTTTCAGGCACCACTTTGCAATGCGATGTGACTGGAAAGATTTTGATGAAATGTTTTCTTTCCGGCATGCCTGATTTGAAGCTTGGACTTAATGACAAAATTGGTTTAGAAAAGGAAGCTGAGGCAAAGGCTCGACCATCAAGAAGGTTGGTTGTACTTCATGTATGGCCTTTGAGTAGGCAATGAAGTGTTCAATGGAAGAATTACTCAGTCCAAGCTTAGACTTGCTGAGACTTGAACAGGAAAGTGTGGTTTTCTTATGACAACTTATGAGGAGTCAGAGTCTCAATTATTCATTCTGGTGAATGTTTTTCCTGTCTGCAACAGTGGCAAGACAATAGAGCTTGATGATGTCACATTTCACCAATGTGTCAACCTTACAAGGTTCAATACAGAGAAGACAGTGAGCTTTGTCCCACCTGATGGAGAATTTGAGCTGATGAAGTAAGTTGCCTCTCCTTTCAGTCACCCCTTTCTAAGCCCAAGAGGCAGTCATAAGTATTTGGAATTGCTTAGATGGCTGGCAAATAGATGGTGCATGAGGTTTTCTTGTCTGGATGATATTCTAACAATTTTGAGTGAACATCTAGTATGTTGAGCACATTGGTAAGGACATATGTCTTTCAATTATATATCATCATATTATTCTCTTGTGAGCTCCAGGTATGTCATTTCGATCTTGGGCATGCAGCACTAAATCAGCTTCTTGAATGATGTTGCAGATACCGGATTACAGATGGTATAAATCTACCATTCCGGGTGCTTCCTAGCATCAAGGAGTTGGGCCGGACACGGATGGAGGTTAATGTCAAGGTTTGTGATAATCCATACTATGTATGACTTTCCATTGTGCTTGGTCCTTGTCATCCTGCCAACAAAATAGGACTTTCTGGGCGTAAATCTTTCTGAAAGATTTGATATCCTGGTTTTGAGTCACTCCTTTGCAACCTTTGTGGCTATGTACACCCCATGAGATATGTCTGGTGCTGGCAAGTGGAAGCTGGTCTGGATCAAGAGAGCTCTGTATGTTTGAATCTCCTCTTAAATGTGTTAGCTTGAAACTGCTGCAGGTTGTAGGAGACTCTCTGATTTGTTTAATTGTGTGGGAGGAGACACAGGTGAAGAGTGTGTTTGGAGCCAGGATGTTTGCACTTGGGGTTGTGGTCAAGGTGCCAGTACCAAAGCACACAGCAAAGGCCAATTTCCAGGTGACATCTGGCAGAGCCAAATATAATGCAGCACTCGATTGCTTGGTTTGGAAGTGAGATTTTTTCTCCTTTCCTTTAAAACCTGTATCAAAGCTGGATATTCAATGGTTTTGTAAGAGGTAGACCTTTTGAGTACACTGAGCTTTTATTGTTCTAGGATCAGTCTCAATGATTTCAGTTCCTTTGGTTTTGAATGTTCAAGTACTCACCGTTCTGCTTCAATGTGCAGAGTTAGGAAATTTCCAGGACAAACAGAGCTAACTATGAGTGCAGAAGTTGAGCTCATATCTACTATGGAAGAAAAAAAGTCATGGACAAGGCCCCCTATTCAAATGGAATTTCAGGTTTCTAATCTCCTCAAAGCACCTTGATATGCACATATTACAATGTGGCTAACTTTTGTATTCAGGTGTTAAAAGTAGTTATTCAGCTAGGGCCATTCATGAAAATGAGGCAGTAACAATTAGGAGACCTTTGTAAATCCTCTCCTCCTTGGTGAGGTGTTCAGTGATCTTGGTTGAAGTTTGAGTCTTTCATGAAGTCACAAAGGTCTTACACAAAGGTCTCACCATGGAGGAAAAGCAGTACCAGCACAGAGTACTGTTCTAGATGCTCCTCATCTGAGCATCATGAGTTGGGCTTCTGTTAACTTCATTTTTCATGTAAATTGCAGGTTCCAATGTTCACTGCCTCAGGCTTGCGGGTTCGCTTCTTGAAAGTAAGCACTTACATGGAAACTTTTCTCTTTGAGTTCTCTTTTTCATCCAGGAAGTGTGATCTATGTCACTGCAGATGTGAGATTGCCAGCCACACTAAACAATCTTTTGCTTACTGATTTTTGAGCAGGTGTGGGAGAAAAGTGGTTACAACACAGTTGAGTGGGTTCGTTATATTACAAAGGCAGGCTCATATGAGATCCGGTGCTGAGGTTCCATCCCTTTCCAGGTTTTGAAGAATTGTTGATGCTGATGAGGGTATTTCTTGCTAAGAAATCATTTTTTTCCCTTGGTTGTATAAGGTTCACACTTGAGGTGCCTCATTTGTGGATAAATGTATGCCCTGCCTAGATAGAAGGGTGCATGGATTCAGCACTTGAACTGTCCCATTTTGGTCTTCAGTAGAGATTTTAGTGTCTCTCTCCTGTCCTAGATTTGGATAATAGCAGGAATTCAGTATTTTTGGGTGACAACTTGGGCACACTGTGTGGGCAGTTGTGTACAGTAGGGCTAGCAAGATTAGCATTTATGGTTCTCTATTCAGAGAAGGCTGCCTGTAGGACATTCTCTTATTCAAACTTCTATTTTGAAGTGCTAATCATGGAATGACATATTGGTCACCATTGACAATGTGGTGTGCTTAGCTTTGTGTCATGCCATCTTTCACATCTCAAACTTCTGTGAAACCAGCACAGCTTAGAATGCTATTCAAGACAGCTAACTCAAGAAAGCTCTCTCCTTACATTGTGCTCTCAGAATACAGCAGACTATTGGAGTAGAATTGGGCAGTTGGCAGCTCCACATGCTTGTTTATCTGGTCAATCATGGTTTTGAAACCTGCAATTTGGTGCCAGCTCTTATGAAATGTGCAAAGGTTCACACATTCTTTCTCCATTTTGCTCAAGGATGGGTTGTAGTTTTCTTTGGTTGTGGCCATGAGCATGTAAACTTGATTTTTGTGAGTTTGCCATTATCCTTACAGATAAGGAGAGCATTTGCTGGCCTTTTTCCTGTGTTTGCCAACATTAATCTGACGTAGGTCGAAGAAGATCATTGCAGTTGGGTGTTCACTTTGTTTGGTCATGAAAGGTTAAATTGCAAGACCAAGACTAAAAGACATCCCTGATAATTTCAGGAGGACCCAAAAAATCCACAAGGTGTGTGAGCAGTGTATTTTCCTTTATAAAGTTGATGTAAAAGCCCTTGGACTGGCCACAAGAAATCTCAATTTGCAGTTTACACTGGCATTATTCTGATTTTTCTACAAGATTCTCATTGGGTATTCATTGATCTCTTTCATTTTCTCTTTCAATCTCACCCTTTGGACTTGAGGTATATCACTACAAGTTTGGTTGGTTTATCCAGAATCTTCAAGCCCTATTTACTTTCCCAGTTTGCACATACTGTTCTTTTCCTGCATCTCTTGCTGAGTTAAGTTCCTTAATTGCTAGGTCAACATGATTCCATGTTCACTACCTGTGCATTGTTTTATGTTTCAACCAAAGGGCTATGGATTTGCCATCTGTTGTGAGATGAGATGAGATGAGACAAAACATGACAGAGTGCTGTCCTGAGAATTGCAATTGCTGTAAGCCTACAAGCTACAATTGACCTTTTATCATACTTGCAAATTAGTCTACTTTCAAAAAAAACATGACAGAAGAAATGAGAGTGTTATGTTACATCTCAACATGCACATCTAAGAGCTCCTCAGAAGGCAATTGCTAAAATTTCCCCACTTATCTTGCATCAGGTCATCTATACATGACATGGATGCAGAATAAGAATTGCCAATTTCCCGGACTTGAGAAATGCAAAACCATCAATGTAATCTTCCAGTTCAATAATACCATAAACACTAGAGGACTGCAATATGAGCAAACCAGCTCCCATGAAATGTGCGGATATCTACTCTAGCAACACACTGCTAACTAACCCCAAGGTTTGGTGCAAAACTTCTCTAATTTTCCTCTATTCTGAAGCACTCTTTTGCTTTCATATAGGTACATAAATCTAGGTTGTGGAGACACACACAATGATGATAACCTTGGATGAAGTCAAAGGGATACAACTCTACCTGCCGTAAAGCGAGTGTCCACGCCTTTGTTTGTAATAGTGCGGCAATGAAAGGACAGAAGTATTACCAGTTCAGATGTCTGTGGAAAGTTGAAATTAGAATAGAGGGCCATCTGAGTCAAATGTATTGCATGTGTATCCGACTGCGATTCTCATCCCACCAAATCTTTGCTTGCTTTTCAGTGAATTTCTCACGGCTGCCACACAGCAGTGCACCCAGTATGTCAACTATCCACAGTTTGACAATGCCTCAGATTCAGGACCTCAAGAGCAACATGACATTCATAAGCTTTTCTCTGGATCTATGTCACCTTCCCAATTGGATTCTGGTGTTCGAATCTGGGATGATTGCCAAACTCATTGATCTCAAATGCTCTCTATCTGCTGCACTCTGAAAGCAAGAAACAGGGTTAAAACAGATGGGTTACCTGAATCTCACTCTCTTCAAATCCCTCCCACCACCTGGCAAGTTCATCAGTGTGAGGTAGACACCAGGAACGTCTTCCTCCACCCATGAGTTCTCATCCCTTTCATCACATGTATTCTCACCACATTCATCACTCTCACGGGCTTCTGATTCATCAGGCCTGTCATCTGTAACAGCTGCTGCTTTTATTGTGCCAGTGTCATCTCTCAATGCCAACACCTCCACATTGCTGAAGCGTTTTCCGGAACTTTTCATTGAATCTCCTCGGGATAAGACACAGATAAGACCCCTTGGGCTGTAGGCAGGAGTTGCATAAGCTGATGCTCCTGACATCTGTCCAGACATACAAAACACCCATCAATCTGTTTTGCAAAAAATCTAGGAAAATCTCAGGAAATAACTCGTCCTCATGAATCACCATCCTGGTGAATTATAGATACTGGTTGTTATGCCAAATCTTGAGGACATGATGAATCTGTACCTCATCTTCTGAACTTGAAATGCGATCATTTGTCACTGTTTGTTGAAAAGGAGGTACATTATAGATTGCACGAACACGATTCCCATTCTCTGTCCACCAGGATTCTGCTTCCTTTTTACTGAAGATGTCACGGCTGCATGAAAACAAGTTCTTCATCAGAAAATTCACTCAAATTACCAGTTAGGCTACCAAACATTTTAATAAACTCTGCACATGTACAGGAGTCAGAATTCATCTACATACTGATCAAGATGCTGATTGCAACAAAATCCTCCATGTTGTCCCAGTTCAGTTCAACCACCCAACAGGAAAAAATGTGTAAAACAGAAATATCTGGTTTGCAGCATGGGTGGCGATTGGTGTTAGCTTGTTCCGTCTATCTTCATTGGAAGTTTGGTTGTAATCAATAGGAGTACCTTCTTATTGCTAAAGACATTCACACAACACAGAGCAGGCAGGCAGGTGAGTGTACTACCTGAATCGGATGCGCTTGAAAGCATTGCAACCATTGGACAAGGTGACAAATGTGATAAACACTCCGAGTTCTACTTGGGAAAACCACTCCTTTCCTGGAAGACATGGTCCTCCCACATGTCCCATGTTGCTATGTGAAACTTTGGAATATTGTTCAGCACCAGCCGCTCTAACTGCAACCCAATTTCTTCCCACCTGTTCACTACTCCTCTTCTCTTGGCTTCGATACTGTGTCCAATTCTTCTTGCTCTGCAAAACCTATAAAAGAAGCAAAATTTGAGCACTACCCATTTCCTCACTCTCATCACTGGACAGAGTCAGATGTATCACCACCAAACTGGCAATGAAGAAGATGCAAATCTCATGAGGCAATCATGACAGCAATGAAGAGTGTTTCAGGACTTGCAGAAACTTACATGGTGGTTGTGATCTGCCATTGATGAGCCATGCAAAACTGCAGTACAGGAAGGAGCTGTGCTCTCATCTTCTTTGAGAGGGTTAATAGAATAGTGATAACGGGGTGATGGCAAAGATAATTGGCCACTGTGAAAGTCTCTAGGAGTATCTTCTGACACCACTGCAGGAGCAGCTCGATGTTGAACTGCTTGAGCTGCCTCCTGGTCATACACAGACGCTGTGCAAGGCCTACTACATGAGAGCTTGTATGCACTTGCAGTCACCTTCGATGCTAACTGCTTCAGCTGCAAAGAAAGACCCATCACAAAGTCCAGAGAGCACAAGAGTGTTGAGTTCTCGGACTTCTGTTCTCAGATCAAAATCACAAATGCTGCCCTCACTTTTTTGAGTTGAGTTCTTTTCTGACACA
>Ga0116229_10012478_pt1 | contig 12240 bp, 11 predicted proteins | sample S1TSphgellanicum_3_FD_87313 | JGI IMG/M metagenome (GOLD analysis project Ga0116229, IMG submission 87313) | Host-associated microbial communities from peat moss isolated from Minnesota, USA - S1T2_Fc - Sphagnum magellanicum MG | ecosystem: Host-associated > Plants > Peat moss > Unclassified...
GGATGACAAAAGTGGTCGGTTGGATCTTTGTGGTGAACGTGATCATGGTTTGCTTTGTGTTGTTGTTGTGGGGGGGGGTGGGGTGGGGGGGGGCAATATCTCTTTGATTTCATCTAACGTTTTGATAAACATTCAAAATGGATTTCTAATGTTTTGATACAAAGGCCTCTAACATAATTCTTGTCGTCTTTCAATGAAAGTAATTTTTTAACAAAATGTTTTTTTTCAACACACTTATGTTTGCTTGAATGAAAAACTTGTCAAAAGATGTTTTTTGTGAAATTACATGAGTCAAACTTTTCAATCATGATTAAAATGGTATAATCAATTCATATTCAATATATGATTAAATACTTCATCAAGTTTTGCAATTATTTGAATCATTTAAAAAATATATTTGCACTTTATAGTTTATCACGACAACATTTATTTTCTCACAAATATACACTTTAATTGTTTGATATTGATGAAAAATGTAGTTTCCTTTGACAATTGCATTATTGGGTATTTACAAGTTATAGTGGATCACTTTTGACCAATTTTTTGAATCCTTAAAAGTACGTTTCACAATGTATTATTTATAGGCTAAAAATTGTAAAGTTATAAATTTGTAAAAGTGTTCATCTTTTTCAAAAAGAAATGAGACATGACCATGTAAAACCTCATAGGCTATAATGTTTGTTAAAAGAAAATACTAATTCATAAAAATGTAATAATGAGGGACTTTACCATTTTTGTCAATTTTTGGCTTTTGTAAAAGTCCATAAAACTTTTATGTGACATTTAAATGATTTGCAAACACCCATTTTAAATTACTAACCACATTTTTGGGTTTTGGGGAAAAAATGAATTTTGTTCATTATAAGTTCAACATATGGTAGTTCCATTTACACATCTTTTATGTACTATCACACTACAACTAATATGCAATGAAAAGTCCCCCATTTCGTGTAGAAAATTCAACTTCAAATAATTTCAAGATTTTATCACACTAGATTATATAACAATCACATACATGAGTTTTTTTTTCATAAAATTTAACAATAATTTGACGTGGGACAAATTTTAATCCATAAGGGTGCTTTAAAAAATGGACTATAATGCCAAAAGTGATCCACTTTAGCTTGCAAATACCCTATTTGGCAATTGAACTACCTTATTTTGAGTATAATTTATGAACACTTCTTTTAATGTTGGCTTGGTGGAAGTTGAAAGTTACATAATTTCAAAAAACAATATTTGTGACAACATTTTTTGGCCACCATTGCATAATGTGCTTTCATTTGATGGGTGAATCAATATTCAGCTCATTAAATTTTTGTTTAGTTAATGCATAAACCAACTAAGTTCCATATGTGTGCATGGCTTGGAGAATGGATACATGCATTACAAAGTGATTTGTATATCATGATCATGAAGATTTGTACATTTTTAAAGTCAAATGAAACTAATCTAAACATGAAACTTCCATGTTCTCAATGTTTCATGTTATAGATTACTTATTCATGTTCAAATTACTTATGAAACAAATGTTCAATCTTTCATGTTACAAATTACTCATGAAATGTTCATGTTCTCAATAACTTATTTAAGGTTTATTCCAAATAACCATTTTGTTTAGTTTAACAAATGTTATAGGTCAATTCAAAAATGTGAAAGGGTGCAAACGACATATAATGAACCAATGTGTTTACTTTTCATTTAGGACTATTGTCCTTTTTAGGGTTCTTTTGTCAAAAAAACATGTTTTCATATAGAGGAATTTTCAAATGAAATATTTTCAAACTTTTTATTTATTGTATTTATAGTTGCCCCAATATGTCATATGTTTGTTTGCAATCAAATTTGAATAAATATGGATTTTTGAAAGTGCACAAATTTTGCCAGATTTTGTGTTTCGTTTTGAAAATTTTTCATAATTTCAAATCACCAAAACATGTTAACATTTTCAAGTTTAAATTTTTTATATTATAAGCTACAACATATACATTGCAACACATTTACATGTCGTAAAGGACTCATGAACTTTTTAAAAACCAAGTAAATTTTGGTCAACAGAAAAATTTTAAAATATGAAAATTTGAATGATTTTAGATGTCTCTAATAGTTACCTATTACTACAAATTTTTTGAGGATGACATAAATTGTATTATGACAGTTCAGAGCCCTTTATGAAAGTAATGTTATTGAATGAAATTGTTAAACATCCTTTGTTCAAACTAAATTTGATATTGGAAATTTTTTTGATTCATTTTAGATTTTTCAATATTCATATTATTCAATAAGCACAACTTTCCATGATTCACATGTCATTAAAGTGGCACCACATAAACAAATGTAGCAAAAATTACAAAAAATCAACATTTTAACATCAATTTTGGTCCATTTGAATTCATCCGCACCCAAAACCATTATACTTTATCACTAGGTACCCACAATTTATTAGTGGATGCAACATGATGTGATTTTTCTTTGGGATTGAAGGGAGCATGATGAAACATGAACAATGGTTAAATGAGTTTTTCACATGGATCAAACAATATTAATGATTATGTCATTTGGCATGTTGCAAATGTTGTGAAGTTATTCGCATCCATTTCAACAAAGAGATGCCTATCTTCTTATCCAAATTTTGAAATAAAAATGATGCCCCTTTAAAATATATCTGTTACCACATTGGCAAAAAAGTTGGCGCCAAAACAACACATTATAGGGAATCATATTGGAAAATATGGATTAATTATAAGAAAAAGGTGAAATCATAATGAACTTTTGAAATATTGACATTATTTCCATGACATATGCAAAATTTACATGTGAATTCAAAAGTATTAACTCACTCCCAAACTCCTTGAAAAACCCAAATGTGGGTTCCAAAGTGAAAAAAAAAAAAAAGTAAAAAAAAAGTTGTGGCACATTCCCTTTTGGGGCAAAAAGGCATGTTAGACTTTAGGATGGGACTAGGACGAACTCATAAGCAATAGTTCAAATATGAAATTAACCTACAAAACCAAACAAAAAAAAGGTGGTTAATGCAAATTGAACGCAAGTGATGTAACAAATTTAATAAATACAACTTCAAGCTCAAGTTTTACACAGGCCGCAACCTTTGGGAGGAGGCACCATTCCCCTCCTTATAGTATACTTTATGAGTTTCCGTGGGGGCCACATTTGAATGGCACTTTTTCCTGAAACTCCCAAATGGAGGTCCTAAAACTAAGACTCTTATTGTCCCAAAACTTTGGTTGCTTATATCTTCCTCAAATCAAACCTATTTGGAGCATTTGAATGAATTATTTTATAGCCTTGAAAAAACATTCCAAAGGTGTATAACACACCCCGATTAAAGCCTAGTTGACTTTAGCTCTAAAGGGATTTATGGTCAAGAGTCAAATTCCCGATTGACTCTTGGCCTTTCTTTTCATCATAACTCATGCATTTCAAATTTAAACAAACAATGCAAGAACATTTTAGGTAGCTACACTTAAAAATGTTTCCAATGATTTTTTGAAGGCGCAAATTGGTGTTCGTTTTCCCTTTCAATTAAGGTTTTGAATATTTGAGACTCTCACACAATTGTAATTCTTAACATGGAAGTGCATTTTGGGAGCATGCACCCTCTTTTGCATTGTCCCCCACTTGTGAGAGCATGTTTTACTCCCAAACATACACTCTTGGCCTCATGTGTTTTTGCACTCCACACTTAGTTACAAATTCAATGTTAGAGTTATGACAAATATGACATAATAATGCCAAAATTAAAATTTAAAAAATATTCCAACATCAAATGAGGCATGTAAAAATAATACATTGAAACTTTCCTTGCACAAAAAATTTAATTTTAAATTCATTTTAATAATTAAAACCCCATTTCACATTTTAAAACTTCAAGCTTTCACATGGATTTTTTGATAAATCAAGTGTCTAATGATATTTATATGGCGATTTACTAATTTTTTTTACCAAAAAATAAAGGAATTGGTATACCACACCTACAATTGATGTTCATCACAAAATAATTCACAAAAGGTCTAGCAAAAGAAATAAAGAAATTTTTATTGATATTTGTTGAAAATTAAAACCCACTAGGTTATTATTACAAATGCTAACAAATCATGCATTTTGCATATTTATTTTTCAACTATTGAAAGTGATGGGATTAAATTTGAATCTATTGAAATCCATTTTTTTAAATAAATAAATATTCATCAATGAAGTGGCAAACATTGAACTTCATTTTCTAAAATTCTAAGGACAAGTAATCAAAATTGGTATATGAAAAAGTTTTAGGAATCTTTTGTATGGTTGTCCATGGACCATTCCAAACATAATTTCAGAAAATAACTACCCCATTTTCAAGCTTAACTATTTCAAAAAAATAATAGTAGCTACTTCCTTTTCCTATTAACTTTATGAATAATTATCTCCCATTTCTTCAAATAATTACCTCCATTTTATAATTACTTCACTATTTTCCCTTATCCACCAATATGGATATGAAAAAAAAAACTAACACGTGTTTTTTCATCTCCATGAAATGTGTATTAATTTAAATTAAATTTGACATTGACATAAATGATGATGAATTATTGAAAACCATATGAAAACATAAGAAAAAATATATAGTTGATTGTCACCGGTAGTGCACAACAATGCAAAGCTCAAATTGGTATATGGGAGATTTTTTGAAATCCTTCGTATGGTCGTTCATAGATCATTCCAAAGACAATTGCAAAAATAACTACCTCATTTTCAAGTCGAACTACTTCATTTCTTTCTTAATAACTACTTTTTCCTATTAACTTTCATAATAACTATTCCCCACCTTTCCTAATAACTCCCTCCATTTTATAAGTACCTCACTTTCTTTCCTATTGACCAACATGGATTAAAAAAAACGAATTAACATGTGTCTATTCATGTCCCTAAACTATATAGTAATTTAAATTAAAATTGACATTGATATAAATATATTAAAATAATAAAATAAATTAAAATAATTGATCGTCATTGGTAATGAGCAACAACATGGAGCTCAAATAAATAAATATTCATCAAAGAAGTGCCCAACATCAATCATAATTTATTAAATCACAATGTGACAATGTTAACTAGTGTAAAATATGCATTCTCAAACGTCACCTTTGAACCACATAACCAAGCTTTTACCCAAGATGGGGATCATTACTTGAATGAAGATTGTGCAAGGTCTTGCAGGACTCATTTTCTTGTACCCATGGTTTCTAGGTATGTAAATGAGCTTGTTAAGGTTGTAAAGCTAACAAGGATCGTGAGCATGGAGGTGATGGTGAGGACATGAGTCCTAATGTGGAGCTCAATGACAATTTTTCAGTGATTGCAATTGTAAGCAATTCTGAAAGCATGCATTTCTATGTGATATTCCATGAAGAGCCTTTACTTCAAGTCTGCCCTAAATGCCTGCTTGATGATTCAGACAACACCTTCGAGCCTGGGAATCTTGTCATTGGAGGTGAGTATGATCAAAATTGAGGCTTTTGTGAATGCATCGGAATGTCTTTCGTAGGTCTTGGCCATTGTGGCTTCACCTACTATCCTCACTTGGTGTGTGCTACAAAATTCCTCATAGAAAGGTGCAAAAGCTACTAGGTGTTCTTTTGATGCACCAACTGACATTGTCTCAAAATTATAACAACATGTAACTGACACCTAATATTGGTAAACTGGAGACCACTTGAGTCCTAAAGACAGAGTTGGATGGACTAAGAAATTTTCGCTTAACAAGATAATCCACATGTATATTGGGGAAATTTTCTACAGTACTTTTAAGGATCTTGCTGCATTTGAGGAGAAACAAACCGCAAGTTAATACAACAAGAGCATGCAAATATGGCCTACTTCTGCTTTACCTCCATGTGGAATCCAATGAAAACTGATTAGGCTCCACCACCTTCACACAAGATAACAAACATTCCCCTTGTAAACGTGTAAGCATCAGAACCTCATGAAAAGCAGGTGATGCATCACCCACCACTTTACTACAAGAGTGTAAACATGCCCACTTGGCCAGGATGCCAGCTAAATAAAATTGTGCCCTTGACTCAATATTAAGCTAAGGGAAGGGAGATAGAACATTCATTAGACCAAGATACTCACGACTTCAGACCCTTGATGATTCCATATAAAATGGTGGAGAGATTTTCATTCAACGCTGAGAAACCTTCAAGGACTTTTTCAAGCTTCAAGTTAACCTGCCCAAGTGCATACAGCTGAGGCTGTCGACTTTCTTCCAAACCATCTACTCTCTTCTCCACATGCTCCATATGCTGCGTAAAAAGCTCCATCATAAGGTCTGCCCTGCATTTCATTTTCTCCTCCCTCCTCTCTGATGCCTGCAAACATCAAGCACAGTGAGAATCTAAACAATCTTACTGCTGTTGGGAGATAGGTCAGGAGTTGGCAAGCCATTAGATTTCTCTTATTTCCAGGTCAACATTTTAAAAACAATATCAGAACCATAATAGAAAGTATAGAACATGATTTCTATGTGGAAAGCAGAGATGCAAGAGTACATGGACAACAGGGTTATGAATTTACCTGAAGCTGAACTTTCATTAGTTGCTGCATCTCTTTGACAGCACTTCCACAGTCCACTATGCCATGCATTGAAGATGACACTTCCTTCCCCAATAGTCTTGATGAGTGTACATGGATTTCTGGGGTTTTCACAGTGTGGGCCAAATGCACCTCTGGCAAGGTGCTTCCCTTGGGCAAAATGGCTTGGTTGTTGCCAGAAACCTCAAACCAGACATCATAGAACTTAGGCTTCAGAAGTTCCCTCCCTGCAATACTGGGATTCCAAGATGGATCTGATTGTGCAATCTTGGCTGATGTATGCCTGCAGCACATCCCAAATTCATCTTCAAGAAGCAAAAAGCAAACATGTATTTGTGCTAGAAACAAGCAGTCTAGCAATGTCCTGCAATAAAACTCATGAAGGACTGCACAGGTCCACCATGCCTTGTGCTGAACTTCAAAAACCTTTAGGAGGAAGAAACATAACAGGAGAGGACAGAACCTGCTAGTTAGAACACATTGCACTTGTGAATGATAAAAGAAGATCCAGAATCTTCAAACAGGACCTTGTCGCAAAACCTTGAAGTCAAATCTAAACCCATACATAACTGGAGGATTCTCATCAGTTCAGCTTGAATATTTTGAACATTCTCATGGTATAATTCTGAGAAGCACCATATCCAACACAACCACTGCTTAATAGTAATGTTTGCTGGTAGCAGCTTGCACAAGTGTTATGTCTCTTTCTCTTTCATGTTTGCAGGCAGCACAGTTTCTTTAGATCAAATTTGCATAGATTGATATCATTAATTCTGTGAGATTGACACCAACCTGTAGTCTGAGCACTCACGCCGCACACTCCAGTACTTGCTCTGACATTGCTTTTTTGAGAAATGAGATCCAAATCTCTCCTGCATGGCCTTGAGGATTGGTGTCCATTTTTTCTGATACTTGACCTGGCCATTACTCTCCTGCCATAAGTGCTGGTGTATACTGTTATAGGTCTCAAATAAAAACCTCACAGACTCCTCAGTCCATGTCACATTGCCATCTGCATCTTGCCCAGCTCGTTTGCGTTTCTTGCAAACTTCTTTCTCTACTTTATCTGACTGACTACTGCTAGATCCAGACTCAGAGGAAGAAACTGAGAGTTTGCGCTTGATAGAGACCTCCTGCTTCTTCCATTTGACCCTCTTCTGTTCCTCCTGTTTTTGTTTTGGAAATGGTGTCCAGATAAGCAAGAAATTTTGTCAACTTAGACTGAACCAGGAAGAAGAAGATACAGAATTATGCAAGGAAACAGTGACATCTAATACACAAGGTAGCCACAAACAATGCAGAGTAACATGGTTTAGCTTGCCTTGAAGGAGTTCAGATCTGAATATATTACATCTTTGGTGTTCTTGTTCCTGAGATACTGCTTTTGGGACTCTCTTTTGATGTCTCCATTCCTACCAGCTGCATCAAAATATGTTGAACTGTAAGTTAGTTCAGAGAGGAAATCTGAATTCTGAGGAGAGAAACTACTCCATCTTTACACAATGTTGATGCTAGCCATACAATATGTAAATCTACGTTCTGCACTAACAATCCTGATCTGGAAACACTAGAAATTGCAGTTCAAGACTAAATAGCTCAAGTCCCATGGAATCCAAGATGCCAGTGAGTCCAATTTGAGACCAAATCACTTCAGTGAATGGCATACTTCAGCAAGAATTAATGAAGGCTCAGTAGCTTGGGATAGCCACCATTCAACTAACAGATCTTTATACCTCCATTTCCAAACAAAGCAAGACTGCATCTCAAACAATCAGCAGAATGTGCTTGGAATGTACGAGCTATTGCCTTTGTGTCTTCTCCTTTTCTCCCTCTCAGAATGCCTTTGCTTGCCAGTATTTCCTCTCCAATGGGTAGGGTGATGCAGATCCTCTTTGCTAAACTCAACACTCTCACTGGACTCATCATCTCCCGGAGACAAATTACTGATGACACCATCATGAGAGTGATCTCTGTCTCCAGCTTTCTCCTGATACAAACCCCCATTTCCAGGTAAAATTGGTGCCTGTGGATTTGTTGACAGGATGGCACCCTGCTCTATGCTGGATACAACTTCTTGCAGAAATGAATGATGAGCAGAGAGAACTGATTCTGAATTGCCAACCTGCCAGTTGAACCTGGAATTGTTGTAAGGTGATGAACATTGTGGAGAGAACGGATGAACTGGTGAGAACAGAGATGGTATTCCAGCGTAGGTTGGTGAGTAAGGAGGCACAATGTACTTTGCAAGGTTTTTGGAAGGCTCCTCCGGGTGAACTGGAGTAGTGCTGTTAGGTTCTCTTCTTTCCCTCACTTGTGAACATGGATTTCCACCATTATTTTGAGATTCTTGTGCAAACAAATTCTGCAGCCCACCACCCTCCAGGCCTGGGAAGATTGAAAAGTCTGAAGAGACACAAATGTTTCTGCATATGGAACCTACAGGAAATTTTAGCAACAAGCAGTATGGAAGACACTTTCCTAGAGTTCATGACAACACTGTACTAACTCAAACCCAACCATGATTAAACCTTCACACTTTGGCCTAGCTGCAGTGTTGAAAGAAAGGAGACAAGAAGCAACTTGGGGAGGAGACAAAAATAGAGTGCAGGTCATCTTTCTATAGAATGACTACCACAGTTTGCATCCAAGGCAAGCAAGTCAGGGTAGATTAACTCACAGGTAAAGCAATAGGATGTGGGAAGGGTCTGCTGGGGACAAGCAACTCCTCATCGTTTGTGCTCCAGCTAACATAAATGCCCCCCAACTCATGAGATGTTAGGTCGTGATATGACATGCCTCTAATCCATGTCCAAAGAGTCCATACCAAAAGTCCATTGATATGCAATCCAAGTGATATTGTTATTGTACCTGCTAATGTAATCTATTCAATTTGTAACTGAGGTTAGTATGCATGGAACATGAGAGATTTATACAAAGGAAGAAGGCCAAATAATCTTGGCTTATCCCAGAAATGCCTTAGGGTTTTCATAGCCATGTCAAGGCTTGCTCGTAGGGAAAAGGCATGTAACAGAAAGCAACAAGTAAAATCAGTAGAATCCCCTTGAAGAGAAACATAGTTACACAGAGCATGGCAGAGATGATCTTCACCCCACAAGACTGACATTGTTGAATCCTAAAACCAGTCGTCCACAATGACCACAAGAACAGAAAGTCAATAAAGTCATTTTTTGGGGAGGAAAGGTCCAAAATCCACCTATGTACCTGATGGCAGGTTCACCAAGTTCCTCAGGCCATGAATGCCACTGAGAGCCAACATATTTCTGACCCCTCTCAGTCGACAATGAAATTGCTGCACATGGAGCCAAACCTTCAGATTTAATTGGATTCTCCATTTTTCTGCATCTGAACAAAAGATGAACTAGGCATGGTAAAACCAAAACCTACCATGATTGACAAATGAGGAATTGTTGTCATTTTTGCTGACTGTTATTGGTGCTTCCAAGGAGTGGTGGCTATTGCTTAATAAGAGAGCTTTTCCCTTCAGTTGATAAATGTTGCCATTATTCTCCATCTTATTGCAGGTTAGGGCCCACCAGGACCCGTCAGAAGGGGTTGTGTTCATCCACAATCCCCTGCTTGACTCGTTCTGCTTGAGTAGCTTCACTGCAGAGTAGACCAAGTGGCAAGGCGATTACTGCTCTGTTGCAAATACAAGTGCACATTAGGGTGTTTCTTCAAGTTAGCAAAGAAGCAGCATAAAAAAGGCTGCAAGATTATTCATCACCGATTATCATACAGTACACAAAAGACAACAGATGACAGAACGCATGTTATTCGTCTACAAAGGTTGTTGTCAAGAACATTTCAAAACCCTCATAACCTCTCTTTCTCTCTTCCAGCCAAGATTTCAGAAAAACGACACATCAGTAGGTGCATTCTCTCTCCCTTTCTTTCTTGCCCCACTGAGAGACACCACTCTCAAACAACCCTTGACAGAAAAATGCAAGGAAAAGGACGAGGTTAGGCAACGTACCCCATATTTGCAGTGCACGTGAAGAAAATAAAACCTTAGAACAAAGCACCAAATGGGCGCGTGGGCGTAAAGGGGACTTGCTGCACCAGTTCTTGAAGAGGACCATTCACCCTGTTAGCATGGCATGCTGCCTTATAGCACATCCAACATTTTCAAGATGCAGTGCTGCTCTTATAATCTGTCATATGAAGAAGAAGGAATGCATTGAAAAGACAACCTCAGCTTGAAAGTCGCTAGCACATTCATTTTTTAAGGCAACCAGGAGATCGCATGTTCTTGAATGACATATTGTGAGGATTCAAAAGGATCTAGTTGGTGAACAATTCTGATGTTTGCAATCCTCTACATCATCTCTGCAAGGAGTGTCAATTGTGGCATTGAACTATTTAAACATCAAACAACATCAAACAGCGGAACTCTCTACTTTCACCTTCAATTTGCTTAGTACTAAAAGCCCTCCTGTAATAGACGTCAAGATCTTGAAGGAAACATCGACCTGATATAACAAAAATGGGAAAAAACATCTCCAAAAAACAGTTATAATTTAATTGAGAAGAAAGACAAAAGGGAAAGAAAGAAAGAAAGTCTCCATTTTTTCTTCTTTTTTGCTTCTTGTTTTGCTTCTACCTTTTAGGGTTTTATCATTCCCACACGATGATCAAGAATCTAATGGCTTGACCCAACGGTACGAAATGATGGACGCCCATTGGGACCGTTAGTGTCTGATCTTTTGTAGCGGTCGATTATGAATAGCGGAATGTTGCGCTTGGACGCTCACGGAATCGTAGTGTGTGCTCATTTGTTTCGGTCGATTCTACGTAGTCGGAATGTCGCGCTTCGACGCTCATGGGACCGACCGCAGTCTCTGGTCATTTGTTGCGGTCGATTATAAGTAGTCGGAATGTCGCGCATCGACTCGCTCTTGTGTTTGTCTCCCTCTCTGTGCGCGAGCGCGTTCTCTTCTTCTGGTTCTCTCGCGTCCCGCGTCTGGATCGACAGAGACAATTCGCTGCTTGTTTGTTGTTGGCGTGCTTTTTCTGTAGCTTGTTTGCTGGCTTCGGAGCTGACCGGAAGTCTTAGACAGGTTTCTTCTTGCATTCGTTTTTTTTTGGAGGGTTTCTTGTGGAAAAGAAATCGCTTTGTTTGTCCTCTGTGTGCAGTAGCTGTTTTGACCCTCGTGTCAGGTGAGGGAGAGGGCGAAGTGGAGGGGAAAGGGAGCCGTGAACGAGAGGGGAGGAGAAGGACTGTAAAAAGCTACCTCTCCTTAGGATTTGCTTAAATGCTCTAACAGGACGATTGCCATTTTACTTGCATGATTTAGGGTTCGCAGTTTTTTGGTCTTTATCTAGCCTTCCATTTATATCCTTCGGGAAGTTCGGCGGGGTGTTAGTCTTTTGGCCTTGAAAGCTGCTGTGTAGAGAAGAGACAATTTGTGGTTTGGTGTCATCATCGGTCGTTTCTGTTGTCGTCGGTGATCACTTACTCACCTTCGCAATTCGGGTTTCCGTTCTTTGCATTTACGTGTATTCAGGGAGTTTACGTTCTCGAGAACAAATAGATCTACGACATTTGCAGGAACTTTGTTAGGGATCTCGGTTTAGGGGAAGAGGCTTTTTGAGGGGGCTTTTGCGGTTTTTGGTTTCAGCCTCTGA
>Ga0116229_10012479_pt1 | contig 12240 bp, 10 predicted proteins | sample S1TSphgellanicum_3_FD_87313 | JGI IMG/M metagenome (GOLD analysis project Ga0116229, IMG submission 87313) | Host-associated microbial communities from peat moss isolated from Minnesota, USA - S1T2_Fc - Sphagnum magellanicum MG | ecosystem: Host-associated > Plants > Peat moss > Unclassified...
GATCCGGTTCGCAGCGCGATTTGGGAAATTGGTCGGCGATAAAACAAATAAGTCATCGCATTCTAGGTATATTTTGAAGGCGGATTCAGATATTTGCTAGAATAGCAGAGCGGTTCCACCAAATGTCATCCGGCGCTAGAAACCATGAAAACTTGCAAATTCGTCAACCGGTGCGCGCTCTGAACGCCAGGCGTTGACGGGTTCGCTCATATCCGCGTAGCCGAGCGCCATGCCGGCATAGATCATTTCGTTTTCCGGCAGGTCGAAATGCTTGTGTAACGTCTGGCGCACCATGCCCCAGGCTTCCTGCATGCAGGTCCCAAGACCCATTTCCTGCGCGGCCAACGCCACCGACTGCATGAACATGCCCAGATGCGCCCATTGCGCATGGCCCATGGATTTATCGATGACAAATAAAAGCCCAACCGGCGCATTGAAGAATCTGTAATTATTCGAAAGCCACATCATGCGGGCCATCTTGTCCTCGCGCGGGATGCCAAGGGCGGCATACATATCCTCGCCGACCTTGAACTTGCGGGTGCGGTAGGGCTCGATCAGGCCTTTGACGTGGATCGGATATGCGCCTTCCTCACCTTCCCGGTTCGCCATCAATGTTGTCTGCGCAAGCGCGCTCAGCGCCTCCTTTTGTTCCCCCGCGACGGCGATAACCTTCCAAGGCTGCATGTTGTTGCCCGAAGGCGCGAAGCGGGCCACGTCCAGAATGGCCCGGACCGTCGCTTCCTCGACCGGCTTGTCGAGAAACGCACGAACGGAGCTGCGGGATTTTAAAACTTCGGCAACAGACATTAAAAATAGCTCCTCAAAAGGGTCAATTATTCGCCGCGCCAGTTGGCCGGGCGTTTCTCAACGAAGGCCATAATGCCCTCCATCACGTCGCTGCTTGTCCGCATCTTATCCAGCGCCGGATAGAAGCCCGGCTGCTCCTGCCCCAGGATGGCATCTTGCAGCGTCAAATCGCCGCCTTTGCACAGCATCTGCTTGGTCGCCCGCAGCGCCAATGGCGCATTTTCCAGAATTCTGTTCACCCAGCGCTCGGTCGCCGCATCCAGCTCCGCATAGGGTACAACTTCGTTGACCAAGCCCCATTCCAGCGCCTGCGTTGCGCTGATCCGCTTGCTGGTCAACAGCATCTGCAGCGCGCGCTTCTGCGGAATTTGCCGCGCCAGCCGGTGCACCCCGCCGGCATAGGCTACGATACCGGCTTTCGGCTCCGGCAGTGCGAATTCCGCATGATCCGCGGCGATCACCAGGTCTGAGGCCATCGCGATCTCAAACCCGCCGCCAAAGGCCAGGCCGTTGATGACGGCGATCACCGGCTTATCCAGATCGAAGCGCGAGGTGAGCCCGCCATAGCCGTTCTCGGGGATGGTATAGGGCTCACCCCCCATCGAGGCTTGCATCATCGCCTTCAGATCGCCGCCGGCGGAAAACGCCTTTGCTCCGGCGCCGCGCAGCACCGCGATCCAAAGCGCATCATCGGCCGCAAAGCGGTTCATGGCGTCCTGCATCAGGAAATTCAATTCGGGATCGATGGCGTTGTGCCGCTCCGGGCGGTTCAAGGTGAGATGGAATACCCGGCCCTCGACCCGCGTCAGAAGCTTCGGCTCGCTCATGCCAGCTGCGCCTTGGCCCAGCGGTAATCCAATTTGCCCGCCGGCGAACGCTTGATGGCATCTACCAAAACCAGCCGGCGCGGAACCTTGTAACCCGCGAGTTCACCGCGGCAATGCGCCTGCAATTCTTCCAGCGTCAGGCTGGCATTCTCGCGCAAGGCGACGATGGCAACGACCGTCTGCCCCCAACGCTCGCTCGGCGCGCCAACGGTAAGTGCGTCGAAAACAGCGGGATGCGTGCGCATCACCGAATCCACCTCTTCGGCGAAGACTTTCTCTCCACCGGTGTTGATGCAAGTTGCATCCCGGCCGAAGAAGGTGAAGTTGCCGTCCGGATCCGGCCGCGCCAGATCGCCGATCAGGACATAGCGCTCGCCATCGACGGTGACGAAAGTCTCGGCGGTTTTTTCCGGATTGCGCCAATAGCCATTGGGCAACGGGCCGCGTCGCGCCAGCACGCCGATTTCGCCCACTCCGGCTTCGCGCTTACTATCCACGAGCACTTTCAAGCTATTGCCCGGCGCCATCCGCATCAGCCCTTCGCCGTTCAGCGTCGGCATGCCACGGCCGATCGACCCGCTTTCGGTTGAGCCCATGCCGTTGATGAATATCGCATTCGGAAAGCGCGACCGGAACTCCGCCTGCAGATTTTCCGTCAACGCGCCGCCGCCCCAGCTCAGCGCAACCAGCGATTTCAGCTCCCAGCGTCCGGGATTGGCGTTGAAGGCTTCCAGCAGCGGCAACCCCATCGCATTGCCGGCAAACGACATCGTCCATGCCGCCTCTTTATCCGCAAGTTCCCATGCCTTCTCAGCGTCAAAACTGCGTTCAGTGTAAATCACGATCGGAAACCCGCCGAACAGTGCCGACATCAGGCCGTATTGCGCAGCCCCATGGATCAGCGGAAGTAAAGAAAAGTTGGTCAGGGGCATAGCATCGCGCACCCGGTCGGCGAGCTCGTCCGGCGTTGTTATCGGCTCAACGCCTGGCATCAGCGCGCCGCCGCCGGCGGCACCGAAGAAGAAATTGCGGTGTCCCCATTCCACGCCCTTCGGCGTCCCGGTGGTGCCGCCGGTATAAATCAACATACGGTCGTCACCGGAGCGCCCCGAAACGATATCGGTCTCACCCACCGGCTCGGCCTGCAGCTCCGCGAAGGATTCCCAACTGGGTTCCGGCACGACGCCGGGATCATACAGCACGATCACGCGCCGTAGTTCCGGCAAATCGGCCGGCAGACGTTTGAGGGTCGGAATGCAGGCGGACGGCACGATGATCGCGGCCGCCTGGGCGTCCTGCAAAATATGCTTCAACTCATTTGGTTCGTAGCGGTAGTTGATATTGAAGACGATGGCGCCGATTTTGTAACAAGCGAAAAGCGCTTCTACGATTTCCGGGCCATTATACAGCATCACCCCAACCGTCATACCGCGCTCGATACCGCGCCGCTTCAGCGCCGCCGCCACGCGGTCCACGCGGTCATTTAATTCGCGATACGTGAGCCGGGTCTCCCCCGCCACCAAAGCGAGTTTATCGGGTATCGCTTCGCCGACGACTTCCAGAAGGTCCCCGAGATTAAACGTTTTCGCCATTCTTTTTGGTTTCCTGTGTTGGGCGCCGGCTTTTCCGGTTCTGCTCGCGGTAAAACTAAGCGGCGCGCCTGGCGCCGGGTGAGACGATCGCATTATCGCCATGGAAGGTCTGACCCGTTGCCGCCATATCGCGCAGCAATTGCGGAATTTCGAACATCTTGCCGTACAGCCCGGCCAGACGGTCACATTCCGCGGTCACCTTCTCCAGGCCGATCGTGTCCATCGCCATGAACGGGCCGCCGAGATAGGCCGGAAAGCCGACGCCGAGCGTGGCGCCGAGATCGCCGTCAATCACATCCACCAGAACGCCCTCGGCAAAACAACGCGCACCCTCCGCCAGCTGCGCATACAGGATGCGGGTCTTGGCTTCTTCCACGTCAACCGTCGGCGCCTCAGCCGGCAGCAGGTCCTTCAGCCCCGGCCAAAGACGCTTGTCGCCATCCGGACCATAATCGTAGAACCCCTTGCCGCTCTTCACGCCGGTCCGCCCGAAATCCCGGTATAGCGCGCCGGAAATCCCAATCTTCGGATTGGCATCGCCGCGATCTTTCGCCATCTGCATTCCAGCATGGTAGCCGACATCCAGGCCCATGAGGTCCGAGATCGTCATCGGCCCCATCGGCATGCCCACCATGCGGGCGGCGTTTTCCACCAAAGCCGGTTTCACCCCGGCATTGATCATGTTGAAACTCTCCTCGACAAAGGAGCCGATAAAGCGTGAGGTGAAAAACCCAGGACGGTCATTGACGGTAATCGGCGTCTTGCGGATCGCCGCGACAAAATCCAGCGCCTTCGCCCAGGTCTCGTCACTCGTATCCCGCCCGCGGATCAGCTCCACCAGCGGCATCCGCTCGGCCGGCGAAAAGAAATGCATGCCGATGAACTTGGCCGGATCTCGCGTGAACTCGGCGAGGCCCGTGATCGGCATGGCCGAAGTATTGCTGGCGAGGATCGCGCCATCGGTGAGCATCTCTTCCACGTTCGGCAGCACCTGCCCCTTGACGCCGCGATCCTCGAACACGGTCTCGATCGCCAGCTGCACGCCGGCAATCCCCTCATATCCAACCGCAGGCTGAATCCGCGCCAGAATCTTATCCGCCTTTTCCTGCGTGCTGCGGCCCTTATCGATATCCCGCTTCAGCCGGGTTTCGGCATAGGCCTTGCCCTTCTCCGCCGCCGCCAGTTCGCGGTCGATCAACACCACTTCGATCCCCGCTTTCGCGGCGGCGAAAGCAATGCCGGCACCCATGGTGCCGGCCCCGATCACGGCGATCTTTGTATATTTGACCTTCGCGACATCCTTCGGCCGGCTCTGCAGACTGTCGGCTTTGCCCTTATTGACGAACATCGTGCGGATCAGCGCCGCCGAGACCGGCCCGGTGACCAGCTCGACGAAATATTTGACCTCGACCCGCAATGCCAGATCCATCGGCAATTGCGCGCCCTCGTAAATCGCGCAGCTGGTGATTTCCGGCGCCGGATAATTGCCAAAACCGTTGGCCCGAATCATCGAATTGCTGATAGCGAAGAAATTCCGGAAATCCGCATCCAGGCTACTGCCGCCGCCGGGCAGCTTGAAGCCTTTGACGTCCCAACTCCGGACCGAGCTCGGCCGGGTCAGCAGCCAGCGTTTCGCTGCCGGCACCAGCTCGGCAACCGGCACCACCTCGTCCACCAGTTTAAAGCCTAAAGCCGCCTGCGGCGAGATCATCTTGCCTTGCAGCAGTAGCGGCGCGCCGGCCTGGATGCCGATCAACCGGATCACCCGCTGCGTCCCCCCGCCGCCCGCCAGTAGCCCGACATTCGCCTCCGGCAGGCCCAGCAAAATCTTCGGGTCATCGGCGACGACGCGGTAATGGCAGGCCAGTGCAATCTCGAACCCGGCACCCAAAGCGGTGCCGTTAATGGCGCAGGCAAATGGCTTCCCGCAGGTCTCCAGCCGGCGCAGATCGAGCGAAAAACTCATCACCGCTTCGGCAATCTCACCCTTGCTACGATCGCCCCAATCCATCCCGCGCCCGATCTCTTTCAGATCCGCGCCGGCCAAAAAGCTCGACTTGCCGGAAGTGACGACCACCCCCTTCACCGCCGGGTCGGCTGCCGCCTGCTCAACGCGGGCTTTAAAATAGCCGCTGAGCTCGGCCCCCATCACGTTCATCGTGTGGCCGGGCAGATCAATGGTGAGAACGCAAATGCCATCCGTATCGACGTCATAGGCGATCGGGTGTTGGCTCGAATCGGTCATATTCCGCTCCGTCAATTCTTTAAAAGTTCAAATGCGCTCGATAATCGTCGCTTGTCATACGCGCTCTATAACCATCGCGATCGCCATGCCGCCGGCGGCGCAAAGCGTGACCACACCGGTGCTGAGACCCCGGCGCTCCAATTCATCCAGCAGCGTGCCCGCGATCATCCCGCCGGTCGCACCCAGCGGATGCCCCAAAGCAATGGCGCCGCCGCAAACATTCATTTTGTCATGCGGAATGTTCAGCGTATCCATCAGCCGCAGCGGAACGGCGGCGAACGCCTCGTTCAGCTCCCACAAATCGATATCGGAGCCTTCCATGCCGGCAATTTTAAGCGCCTTGCGGCAGGCCGGCGTCGGCCCATCCAGCATAAGCACCGGCTCCGAGCCCACCGAAACGAAGGAGCGGATACGGGCACGCGGCTTCAACCCCAGCCGCTCCCCGCCTTCGGTGGAGCCGACCAGAATTGCGCTGGCACCGTCAACAATACCAGAGCTGGTGCCCGCCGTATGCACATGCTCTATCCGGTCGAGTTCCGGGTAGCGCTGCAAGGCCAGTCTGTCGAAGCCGAATTGCGCACCCATCATCGTAAAAGCGGGTTTCAGCGCGCCCAGGCTCTGCATTGTCGTATCGGCGCGCAAATGCTCGTCATGGTCCAGCAGCACGGTACCCAGCACGTCGGTGACCGGAACCACCGAGTTCTTGAAATAACCGTTCTCCCAGGCATGCGCCGCGCGGCGCTGACTCTCCACCCCGTAAGCATCCAAATCATCCCGGCTATAGCCGTTGATCGTCGCCAGCAGATCGGCGCTGACACCCTGCATCACGAACGGGCGCTGAAACGTCGTCCAGGGGTCCATGCCATGCGGGCCGCCGCCATCGGCGCCCATCGGGATGCGGGACATGCTCTCCACGCCGCCGCCGATCATCATTTCACCGGAGCCCGCGGCAATTTTTGCCGCCGCGATCGTCACGGATTCAAGCCCGGAGGCGCAGGCGCGGTTCAACTGCAGCCCCGGCACGGAATCATCAAACCCGGCCAGCAACGGGGCGATCCGCTGCAAAGTCGCACCCTGCTCGCCCGCCGGTGTCACGCAGCCCAGAATAACCTCTTCAATGCCGTCCCCCGGCAGATTGTTACGGGCCTTCAGCGCCGCCAGAACCTGCGTCGCCAGGCGCACCGGCGGCACCTCGTGCAGGCTGCCATCGGATTTGCCACGGCCGCGCGGCGTACGAACGTGGTCGTAAATGAAAACATCACGCATGATCGGTCATTCTCCAGTCACTCAAGCGGCACTACAGGCATAGCCTCGACCTGGGCGGGCACCCTAAGCGCAAGACGGGGATACCGTCCTACTCCAAATGGCTTATGCCTGCTTGGATCATGCGCCGGGTCCGGGGCTGTCGGAATGAGCGCGAAGAATCAGGGATGAAAATCAACGTCCAGAAATCCAAGTAGCGGAGAAATTGCGAATGCCCGCAAAACGCTGCATGATGCGACGAGGATTGCCAGTACAACTGTCTAGAAAAACCAGATCCGAGGGAATAAGTGGCTGATTTAGATCTCCCGTTGGCACAATTCAGCGGCATCGTGGCATTGATCTATGACGCCGCTGCGGATGCCGGCCGTTGGCGCCATGCGCTGGAGGCGTTGCGTCAAATTTTCGACGCCAGAACCGCGATCGCCATTGTCAGGCCCGATACCGCGAAATCCAAAGGCATCTCGATTATTCTGCATGACGGTTTCTACGAATCGGGCGACCTGCTGACCCACTATCTTCAAGTTCCGTATTGCCCGTTTGGCACCATCTCGCCCCGGCAGGTCGCTTCGATCAGTGATCTGATGACCGACGAGGCCTGGGAAAACTCTCCGTTCTTCAAGGAAATCTGCGCGCCGGACGGGGTTTATGATGTGCTTTGTCTTGAGGTGTGCCTGGAAGATGGTTCGGTCTATCGCCTGCGGTTTACGCGAGACGCGGCGGCGCCGCGATTTGCCGAGGTCGAGAAGGCGATTGCGGCGTTGTTCGTCCCGCATCTCGCGCGTGCCTTCGCGATGAACCGGGCAACGGCCGGAGAGGGCGTAATCCATGACCGCTACGCCGAAGCCTGCAACCGCGTCGGCATCGCGATGTTTGTCACCGACCGCGACGGCAGATTGCTGCATTCCAGCGGCTTCGCCGCCAGGCTGCTGGAAGAAGGTGACGCGCTGAAGCTGACCGGCGACCGCCTGACCGCGTCGCACGAGGCCAGCAACAAGGCGTTTCAGCAGATGATCCGTAACACGCTGCGCGCCGATACCCTGGAACCAGCCGAGGATGTCATGCCGCTGATCCGCTGTTCCGGCCGCGACAGCCTGTTCGTGTACATGCGGCGGGTGAGCGATGCGGAAGGGCTGCATGCCGGCCGCCGTCGCCCGGCGCTGGCGATTTTCATGCGCGATCCTGGGTTCCGTGTACCGGATGCCGAACAGATGGTGCAGCGCCTGTTCCACCTGACGCAGACGGAGGCGACGCTGATGATGCATTTGGCGAACGGGGTGTCGCTGCTTGAGGCGGCCGGGACGATGTGCATCCGCCATAATACCGCGCGCGCGCATCTACGCGCGATTTTCGAGAAAACCGGTCTGCAGCGGCAATCCTCTCTGGTTCGCCTAATGCTTAACGGCGTGGCCCCGATCGGGCAGGCGGACATGCCTCATTTAAACTAAGCCGTTTGGAGTAGGACGGCTCTGCTCCACCCATCCATGTTGCGGGCGTCTGATCCCTTTGTTGGAGCATTATTGTTATGACTTTGCCCCCAACGCTTAATGCGCGGCTGAAGCTGCCCCTGATCGTCGCACCCATGTTTCTGGTCTCCGGGCCGGAAATGGTGATTGCGGCCTGCCGGGCCGGCGCCATCGGCGCCTTTCCTGCCGCCAACGCGCGCGGCACGGAGCAACTGGATGCTTGGCTTACGCAAATGCGGCGCGAGCTTGGCCCGGAAGATTCACCGTTCTGTCCGAACATCATCATGCGCAGCCCAGATATTGCCGAGGAAGTTGCCTGTCTGCTGCGCCATAAAACGGAGATCGTGATCACCAGTGTCGGCTCGCCCAAGCCGGTCGTGAAGCCATCGCACGATGCCGGCTGCCTGGTGCTCTCGGACGTTGCCTCTATGCGCCATGCCGAGCGCGCTATCGAGGCCGGGGTGGACGGGCTAATCTTGCTGACCGCTGGCGCCGGCGGTCAGACCGGCTGGGCCAATGGCTTCGCCTTCACTCGCGCCGTGCGCGCGATCTATGACGGGATCGTCGTCCTCGCCGGCGGCATTTCTGACGGCACCGCGTTGTTCGCCGCCGAAGCATTGGGCGCCGATCTGGGGTATATGGGCACGCAGTTCATCGCCACGCCGGAAAGCATGGCGGATCCGGCCTACCGCGAAATGCTGGTGGACAGCTCGATTGACGATATCATGCTCACCCGTGCCTTCACCGGGCTGGAGACGAACATGCTGCGTCCATCGCTGATCCGGGCTGGGCTGGACCCGGAAACCCTGCGGCCGGTCGCAGCAGAGGAGACGGCGGAGGCAATGTTTGGCGGTGTGGCCACTGAAGCGGCACCCCGGCGCTGGCAGGATATCTGGAGTGCCGGGCACTCCGTTGCCGGTGTAACATCGATCGCGCCAGTAGCTGAGAAAATCGCCAGTATCCGGGCGGATTATGCCGCGACCCGGAACAGGTACCGATAGGCTGTTTAACCAGGGGACGGTCGAACAAAATCTCGCCTTCGGCGTCTATGTGGTGACCTAGGCGATGCGCCTCTGCGTACCTCGCTACTTGGGTGAAACGGAAATTGAACAGCCGTCACCAGCGTTGCGCGATGCGCCCCACCCGCAGCGCGGAGAGACAATGATCGTTGTTGACGACGAGCCTACTGCGCGCATGCTGATTACTGAGGTATTGGAGCTGCGTTACCGGTGGCGTGGCTTGAAAGCTGATCAGATCACATGAGTTCCTGTATCCGGTTGCGACCGGAGCGGGCACATCACGGCTGTGCATTTCGACATCATAGTTGCCTGGAAGTAGCAATTAAACGGCAATAGTAGCGCTATTTTAGAAAATGGCTGATAACCTCAAAGCTCAACGAGGCATGCGCGATGCAGCCTGAATCTGGCAAAGCCGCCGCCCCGGATCAGGCAGCGCATCACATGCGCATTAGCCATTATCTGCTGAGGAACTCTTTCCACCGAATATCCGATGACTCGCGAAAGCTATGAGAAAGCTGCCCTTCCTCTCGCGGCTAACTTCCGCCATCCGGCACTTCCGCTTACGAGCGACCCAGCCGTAGTCGATACTTTTCGTGCAAAAGAAGCGCTTCGAACTTGTTAGCCGCGTACGCTAAAACTGTGTAACTCGAATGCTTTTGATGGCATCCAAAATACCCTTGATTTTATTAGACAAATTAAGGAGCGGCCTATAACTTTAAGAGTCATAACCTGAGGCTTACACGGCCCGGATTTTTTTAAATAAATATCCATATATTTCAGTTGGTATGTCGTTGCAGATTGCGGCGGCCTGGGCGGCGCCGGGGGCCGCCGCAACGCACGATCTTTTTGCCCATCGGCTCTAGAATCGGTGTGGCGCGGGCAAAGGCTTCGGCCGATCTCCTGTAAATGCACCATCCTTTTTCGCTTGCCGCACAAAAGTTGGACTTGGATATGGTCTTGTCGATCACATTCAAAACGACAAAATTCGCTGAAAGTGCCTCCTGTTCAGGCGAGTTCGAATCCCTCATAGCCGGCAAACGCCACTTCCTCACACCGCTTGCGGTATTCAGGACCGCCACCGACATAGACGAGCGTGCGGCGAACGACGCTGCCATCTGGTTTGTTCGTAACCTTGACCCACCACGCATTTGTGTCAGCCATCAGTGTTCTGGCGAAGTCTGCATACACAGCCTTGGTCCATTCATCTTCAGCCTTCTGCGACGGCTCCGAATAACTGAACCCATAGTCACGCATGTAGATGAGCATCCTGGTGACCCATTCAGCTTGCAATCCACCGCAAACGCCGACATTGCAAAATGCAGAACCGTTATGCGGCCCGACAAGGGTGAAGAAATTGGGGAAGCCCCGCGCTTGCAATCCCAAAAATGTCGTTGGACCATCGCTCCAAGCGTCCTTTAGACGAACCCCATTTTTGCCCATAATATCGATGCGATCAAGCGAACCCGTGACCGCGTCAAACCCGGTCGCGAATATCACGACGTCCAACTCGTATGAATCACTGACGGTATTAATACCCTTGCTCGTAAATTCTTCAATCGGTGCATGATGAATATCGACAAGGTGTACATTGTCTTTGTTATAGGTTTCATAATAATTTGTTTCCATCGGCACGCGCTTGGCACCAAATGGATGATCCGACGGAATCAATTTTTCGGCGACGTTTTGATTATTCACCCTCTGCCGGATTTTTTTCGCAACAAAATCGGCAAGAAATTTGTTCGATTCCTTGTTTAGCAGCAGATCGCGGAACCCGCTAAGCCAAATGCCATATCCTGGCTGATCATAGAGCTTTTCGAAAAAAATATTTCGATCCACTTCCGACACATCCGTCGCCTTTCGGGGATCGCGATGATAGGGAAAACTCGTCGGCGTGGTCTTTACGTATTCAAGAATCGTTGGGTAGCGTTTTCGGATATGATCCATTTCGGTTTTGCTCAAGGGCGTATTGCCGAGTGGCGTGCACCAATTTGGCGTTCGCTGAAACACAAACAGTTCCTGGGCAGTTTCGGCCACAATAGGGATGATTTGAACACCGGTCGCGCCGGTGCCGATTACCCCAACGCGCTTACCCGTGAAATCGACTTTCTGCGTTTCAGAGTCTGGCCCACTCGGCCATCGTGAAGAATGAAAGGCTTCACCCTTGAAGAGATCGATGCCTTTGTATTCAGGCATCCGCGACGCAGAGAGAGGACCCGTCGCCGAGATCAGATAACGGCATGTAAGAACCTCATCACCATCGAGCGTAATTTCCCATACGTTATCGGATTCATGATATTTGGCGGCCGTCACACGCGTATTGAACCGATACAGCCTTCTGATGTCCATCTTATCAGCTGCGTAATTGACATAACGATTCATCTCCGGCTGGGATGCGAAGGTTTCACTCCAGTCCCATTCCGGTATGATGCCTTTCAAGGCAAGATAGCCGTAGGTGTAGCTTTCCGTGTCTAGGCGGCATCCAGGATACCGGTTCCAGTGCCAGGTCCCTCCTACATCGTTACCAGCTTCGATGCCGACGACACGTATCCCACTCTGATCGAGCAAATAGGTTTGGTAAATCCCGGTTACCCCAGCCCCAATAACGAGCGCCTCATAGTCTAAGCTCTTCTCATCGATGATCATAAAAACTGCCTTTCGCGCGCGATGTCAGAATCGCGCCGTCACGATTTTTTACCTGCCGCATGGTGATGTTCGAAAGTCCGCAAACCGCAATGCGTAGGAATTACACACCCGTTCTATCGCTCGTGACTCCAAATCCGAGGCCCAATTGCTATGCCGGGCTCAATTCTGGATCGATAACCGCCTTGACAACCTCTCCGTTTTTCACGGCATCGAGCGCCCTGTCGGCATTCTCGATCGCGTAGCGGTGGCTAACAAGACTGGCCAGCGGCACCTTGTCCTGCAACTGCGCCGCCACCTGCATCGCCAGATAATAATGCTTTGGTTTAGGAAATGCTGCGCCCGCTACCGTAATGTTTTTCGTCGTCATATCGCGTGGCGAAA
>Ga0116229_10012480_pt1 | contig 12240 bp, 3 predicted proteins | sample S1TSphgellanicum_3_FD_87313 | JGI IMG/M metagenome (GOLD analysis project Ga0116229, IMG submission 87313) | Host-associated microbial communities from peat moss isolated from Minnesota, USA - S1T2_Fc - Sphagnum magellanicum MG | ecosystem: Host-associated > Plants > Peat moss > Unclassified...
ATTTTTTTGTGGAAAAAAAAAAAATTTTTTAATAAATTTTTTTTTTTTAAATTTAAAATTTCCCCTGGTCCAGTTGGGGGCCAAATTCTCACGTTTTTAAACCCCCAAATCCCTGTTTTTCCCCAAAAAAAAAAAAAAAAACCTAACCTACCCCAATTCCAAATCAAATCCAATTCGATTTTCCTTCATGCATAGCTCAAAATTGAATGCTTTTTAATTTCTAGCATTGTACAACCAATAAAAAGTGATCACATGTACCATCTACATGCCTAAACCAAAAGAGAAGAAAACAAAGAAAATGAAAAAAAATCATTGCTGGGTCCAAGTCTGCACTAGGTCCTGCCTGTTTTTTTCCAAAGTTTAGAATCGTTTAAGGACTCAGAACTAACCCAAAAACCTTAAATTGACCTTAAACCTGATATTCAACAACATAAGTTTTGAGCTCAAATATGATACCTCAATTATGCTTTTGACCCAATTTTGGATCACATTGAGGTGAGATGGATCTTTGAAGTCTGGAACTTTGACTCTATATACCCAACCCTAACAAGGGGTTGGTGTAACATGAAAGACCAGTCCAAATCAACATGTTGAAAAGTGAAGTGTGAATTCACATATACCCACAATGTCAAACAATGTAAGTGTAAACGATTTACACAATTTACACCAATGGGTGAAGGAAGTGTGAAAGATTTTTCATTAACCATAAATGGCCTTACATGTAAACATTTTTGGCAAGGTAAATGTAAATGAGCTAGGTTTTGGAAAAGAAATTATATGGGATGCATCCAATGTTTCATGTGTAGGATTTTGTTAAGGAATTCTTTATGTAGTTAAAGTGCAAATCATCTAGGTGCAAATACATGTTTAGGAGTCAAAAAATTATACTGAATATTGATGCAAACTATAAATTTTTTTACATATGTTTTTGTTTTGACATTTTAAAGTTATGTTAATCATTTCAATTGTGTTAAATGACTAATATCATGTTGAGGAATTCAAATAAAATTTTTATTAGATTTAATTTTGAATTGTGGTTTTAGGAAAGGACTTTTGAACTTGAACAATAGTTGTGTCAAATGCAATCAATTTTACAAAGGATTAGATAAGGATCCCTTTGATAAAATAATACTAATGTTAGAAAAATTTAAATGATAGTAATCTATTACCCACATTTTAAAAGCATTCACAATTTAAAAGTTATGGAATTTGAAAATTTTTAAAATCTAAAATATGTTTTAAAATTTCAAATTTTCAAAAGTTTTTTACTACATGTAAATGGAGTATAATGTACATGGCCCATATAAAGCAAACTTGTAGTTTATGATACAAAAAAAAAAAACCTAAAGTGATTAGCATATTTTGGTATGATTCAAAATCATGATAAATTTTCAAAACAAAACATAAAATATCAAAAAATCTACACATTTTGAAAATTAATATTTATTCCACAATGATTAACACAAAACATGTGATTTATTGGAACAACTATATGTACTTTTAATAACAAATTGCAAAAAAAATCATTCAAAAATTCTTTCATATGGAAAAATGAAAAGGACTCGAAAAGAATTCATAATCCTTTTGTAAGGTAATTTTTTTGGCTCCTATTTACATACATGCACCCATCTAGAAAAAAAGTTACCCAAATTTGGGCTACAATGTATTAAATATGAAAGTAAAAAACAAAACAAAATCTTTGTATATTCTTGGCTACATACTAAAATTTATCATAAATTTTAGTGATTTGGAATTTTTTGATATATGGCAAATTTGGGCATTGTTTTTTAATGCACTCACAATTGGGGTACCACAACAAGAACCATGACACCCATTTGTCTTAGTGTTCTAAGTCCTAAAATAAGGACTTAACAAAATGAGTGTTTTGAGATGTTAAACAATGAAAGGGGGATATGTATGTTTAGGTTTTCAACCAATGAATGTTATAATGAATAATTCAAATCAATTGAATATGTTTTGAATGTTTTGTTCAAGCATAAACCAAAAAGGAATGGAGGACTACTTTAACATTCTAAAATGACATACTTTCATTTAGAGTGCCAAAACCCTATTAAAAACATCAAATAATGTCCTTTTTTTACACCCACACCTACTATACTTCTTTCCAAACCTTTGGAATGTAAATTTGTAATTAACAACATTGATTTGATTGTCCTTATCAATGCATTTGTTTTATGAAAAAATTTAAAATTCTAACATCAATTCCAAAAAAATTGTTGATTTATTATATTAAAAATTTGTGCCATCATATAGAACATAATTTATTCTATTTGTGGTCTAAATATGAAGTAATTTGAAAAAATATTGTTAGTCCTATTGAGTCTTTTTTCATAAAACTACATAATAAGACACCTAGTTCTTAAGCCATCTTTTAGGACACTTAAGGACATGTTTTAATCATCCAAATCACAAAAAATCACCACCATTTTAATCAAGAAGTATGTGAATATTTAATGGAAAAAAAATTCTACCAAATAAGTTATTTCATAAGTGTAATGGTCATTCAAAATAATGTTTTGAGAATGATTTTGGGGTGAAACATTCCTTTTGTGTACCTCAACGATGAATGTACCCTTCCATGAAAAATCTTGTATTGATTGAAATAATGTTTTAAAAAAGAATTCCAAAATAAACAAACATTGTTCGTAAGTCTTATTGCATGCATCCAATGTTTTGTGATTGTTACAGTTTTTTATAATTAAAAGCAACTTTACACTTTCCACAATAGAAAAAATTGAACATTGGATATTAAATGACCCAAATTGTTTTGAACACCAATTTTTAATAACAACCACAACACCTAAAACCCTTTTTTGAACCCATGGTTTGGAAGAAGAGTACAACTATGGTACATGTTCAACTAAAATGAAAATATATTATAATCATTATTTTTTACAAATGATAAAATATAATCAAAAGTTATCAAATAACTATATTATTTTTTTATGGTTTGGGCTTAAATATATTTAATAATTTATATGTGTAATATAATGCATTTATACATTTAAAAATAATTACATTGTATTTTTTAACCTTTACAACTATAGATTTGTTCTATTATAAATTATTAATATAACCTATGTTGTTGGTTCAAGTGTAAACTAGTTACCTAACTACTTTTTCCTTTCAAAATCACTTTTGTAATTTAATTGAATTTTAAATGAAAATAAACTACCCAAAAATCATTATCTTTAACACCTTAAATCTAGAATTCTCCAAATCATCTTGATTAAATCCTATTCATTGAGGGCTTTCCATGGGGCCAATAATGCATAAAAAACACCATGGTTTGTGAGATTTTGATGTGACAAATAGACAAAACAAACTACCTTCCTTTGTAAATAGATTATAAATATGAATAAGGACTTTTTTTTATGAAAATTATTAGTTTAAAAATCTACTTATAAACATCAATCAAAGTGATTGAATCATTTTTAAAGAAGTTGTGGAATTTCAAAAATGGTTGCAATATTAAAACAAAAAATTGTGAAAAGGCTAACAAAGGGATTACAAAATTTGTGTAATCACATGTGGACTTTGCATTTGCCAAAATTGGTCCACCGCATTATACCTTGATCACCTAAAAATCTAAAACAAATTGTTTCCTAATTTTTTTACATCAAACCACAATGTGTTCTGCATTTTCTTCACCATGTTTTGATTTATTTTTGTATTTATTAAAGAAGGTGCCTTCAATGAGATTAAGGCATTTTGCCCCTTCAAATTTATGCACTTTGATGCCTTTTAATGGCTAAGGTCAATTAACAACTTTAAATCTTGAAAGAATGAATTTTCTTGTTAAAAAAATTTACATAAATTAACATGGATTTACACAATGGGTAAATGTAAATCATTTTCATTTACAAAATTTTACACAACCTAAAATGGATTTACACTTACACTTCTAAGGTTAAGCATGTACATTTACTAGGTTGTGGATGAGAGGTTTTTACACTTACATGGAATGTAAATAAATTGAGTGTTTACAATTACACTTCAAGTATGTTTAAAACCATATACATGCATAACAATAGTCTACATTAATGTTTGGCAAATATCTTTTTTTCTAAACATTAGTCCATGCTTGTAAGTTTTTTTTTTTTAAATCAAAAAATATTTGACATTTTTAAAATCTCAAAAAGAACTCCTACCCCTGGATATTTATCAACTAGTCATTTCAAATATCATTATAGTTCGATATATGAAAATAGTTCTTTGAATAAGGTTATATAAATTTGAAAATTAGTTACCTATTAATTACTTGCAAAACCTAGCCAAGTTACATTTAGATTTTATTATTAATTATAGTTTCATGGGTTTTCAAGCAAGGCCAAATATAATATAAGGCTATCAATTCTTACCAAAGTTACTCCACTATTTCTTTCAAGCAACCAAATATATTTCATGGTCACTATCAAAAGTTTTACATATTCTACTTGAATACATTTATGGTATTAAGCCTCATCTTAATTAGGAATAACCATTAGTTTAGTAATAATGTTTATTGTGTGACTAATTGTGTTTAGACCAGTGTTGGGTGGGTATGTTGTTTTAGAGATACCTTATGGGTAGGTTAATTTTTTTAAATGTAATACGGAAAGCCTTACAAGCCCATGCTTATTTAATTTGTAATAAATCTAGCCCTATGGGTATGGATATACAATAATTTTATTTTTACATCAAGGCATGTGTAACATTTTTTCAAAGTAACATGCCCAACGATCAAGCACCCAAGCATGGGCATAAAAACTAAAATAAAAATACACCTCATTTTCCATGCAAGAACAAATTGAAACAAAAAGAAAATATGAAATTTTCAATCCAAATATTTTGCCAAAGTCAATGGTACAAGAATGGGTATAAATTGTAAATTTGTTCCACCCAATACAATTTTTTTTTCTTAATTTTAAAGTCTAATCACATGTGTTATTACATAATAACTACACTACAAATGATTTACAGCCTGTTCTTGGGATGATGAAAAGGAATAACAAATGTTGGAGCTATTCCATTCCATCTACCCATTGTTTGCCATTGTTACATTCTTGAAATAAAATGTAGAATGCCCAAAGGTTCAGTTTGAAGAAAAGTGTAAAATGCACTTTCAAATTAAGGACTAGCATTCTCCTTTCTTCAACCTTCGAAACATAAAACAAGCATTCAAAATTCAAAATTCAAACATCAAACAACTAACCTTAACAATAACATTTGACAAGCATTAAACTTAAAAACATTTCTTAGTTTTACAATTATTTAAACACTCAAACTAAAAAAAATCATGATTTAGGCACACCCTTGACTTTGTTCTTTGTTGGTTCAATAAAAACTAAAAGCTTCAAGACCACAAAAGACAACAAATAAAAAAATAAAAAAACATTATGAGAAATTGTGTCCATCAAAACCACACTATCCTGCAACTAAAATTCAAAAAATAATTCTTATACAACTATTATGCAATTATCCCTTCAGTATTACAACTACTGTGAAACTATCCCCTTAGAAATACGATGTATTAATAAATAGATTATCATGTTAGAAAATCAGTTAATTGTATTATAGTCATAAATGAATTGAAAATGGGTCTTTTATACGATAATTTATACACATTGTACATACATATATAGTCAACCATGTTTGACTTTTTCAGGAGTTGCATTGTAATTGCACGTGGCAACTATTTTAGAACTATTGTAAATGTGTCACAAAAACAACAATTATGTTGCAACTAATGTACAATTACATCCATGTGATCATGCCGCATGTTCACATCTCCACCACCCATTATGGGATACATTTACAACTAATTTTCGATTATGATTCCCATTAATACAATTAGTATGGCCATTAATGTGCCACTACTAAAATATTATTATTCAATTATGTTATGATTATAATATAATTACTTATAACTTAATAAAAAAACATATTCATCAGTTATTTATATCTTCACATATGTATTTCATTTTGAATGATTTAAAATGTTATGGGAACCCTATTTCAAATTTTAGAAATCATCTTTGAAGTGCAAAGGAGAATAAGTAATGAAAAAATAATAAGAAAATAAATAAGTTTTCCAACTTACAAAACATGTTTTTTTTCTCTTTTTTTCTTTTTGGACCCCTCCTACTTTAAGACCTCATAACTTTCTTATTTCTTGTTCATTTTAAACATTTTGAAGTGTTATAGGAACACCACCTAAAGTTTTACAAATCATCTTTAAACTTTAATAACAACAAAACAACATACAAAATTTTTTGTGGGTGTTTGGGAATTGGCCTTTGTAGCATTTGGTGGTTTGTTTTTTTGAGTTTTTAACCCCCTTTACTTTGAGGGGCCATAATTTCCTCAATTCTATTCCAATTTTAACAAATGCACCAGATGCACTAATAAGAGGGGTTCAAGTTTTGTTTGAACACAAAAAACATGCAACCCTCCACTTGGATTTGGCCTGCCTTGAATGTTTAAATGTTATAATTGTAACTAATGAATTACTAAAAAAATTAACTCATGTGTTTTGTCTTCGAATCCCATGTAAAACTATATAAAAAAAGGCTTGTTTTCTTATGTTATCACATTAAAATACATGTGTCATTTTGAAATAAGTTAAAAAAAACTTAACCTAAAGACAAAACGTAAAAAAAAGTAAAAGTTCATAGCTATATTTTAATGCACTTAATCTTGTGTTTTCCTACTTACTTACCTACTTTGACAAGTAAATAGGTCTCACTTTTTTACTTAGGTTTATATAGGTACGTAAGTTGTGAGGTCCTAGGTTAATACATAGGTAAGTAGGTCTTAAAACCTACTAACCTACTTACGTATGGTTATGTACAACTTACCTAGTTACTAAAATAAATATTTTAATTTTTAAATTTTTTATAATATATAATTAATATGCCATGCGGTAATTTTTTATTTTATGATGTGTCACAATCTCAGACCATCATTAACAATCATAATGGACAATGTAAATCAATATTTTTTTAAAAAATTTATGTCCACAAATCTTCCTAATGGCATGTGTAAGATTTTAATATATGGATGACAATTAATGACCTCAGTATGACATCATGGGTGTATTTATAATGGAAATGCATAGTAGTTGAAAATGAGTTGTTTTGACTACGTTGCAATAAGTTGCACCGTATATACGGTGAATTGCAACTCTACAACTCATGTAACTTGTCCATTAGCACTCACAAACATACAAATACAGTGAGTTACAAATGTCCTTTACAACTCAAAATTTGAATTGCAAGGCCAATTACAAAACACCTTTTTTTTAATAGTGAAACACCCATCCACACAAGTTTCAACCTATGATTCTATTTTTTTAAAAATATAGACACATGTAGCATGCCCAAAAATCCATAGTTCTTTAAACATTAAAACAGACACACCCTAGCTTAATAACTTTATTAGTTCTTTTAAGCTTCAAGACCAAAAAAAAAAAAACTTCATGAAAACAATGCCAAGTCACCATAAAAACCATAAAAACTCTAAAACACCATGGAAATCATGAGGACGGTGAAACAACAACATGGAAATCAAGACTATGGGACAAACATGTTAATAGTTTGAGACATCATGGAGATCAAAACACTGTCATACCATGGAAACACATCTAATGCACAAGTTCAATTGTTCAAATATTAACAACATTATCACCAACACAATTTTAAAATGAAGTTGCACCATATGAAAATAACAAAAAAACAGTGCATTGATCATTTTGTTGAAGCTTTGGAAATCTAAAACTACTTCAAATTTTATATGTCCCTTCTCATCATTGAAGCACTCTATAACTTGTTAATTTCTTGGGAACTTTAAAATATTACACAAAACAAACATTTTCAACAACACAAATGGTTCGTGGCTAATTTAAATCTAAAACAATGTAAATGCATGAAAAAAAAAAAACAACAAACAAACCAAAACAAATATCATTTTACCTCCCACCTTTGAATTCTATGGCACTGTTGGCATTTCACACAAACTTTTTTTTCATTTTGCACCCTTCAACACAACACCTAATTAATCCTTTCAAATAAACTAAAGTCTAAAAGTAGTTCTTCATTCTTTTTAAGCAAAATGTCTTCAAAATCCAAGTATTCTTCCATCAACTTGACCAATGAACTAAACACACATCCCAATTTAAGGTCATCATGCCAATTTTTCATGGTGAAGATAGGCTTGTCTAAATTCTCAATGCCAAGACAACAATGCCTCAAACCTATGATAATTCCAACCATACTAAAAATCCTTTCAATTTTAATCTATAGACCTACAATTCCCAAAATATGTTTTGCTAAAAAACTTATATTTAGGAATTGTTGTTCATCTTCTACCCACTAGTTGAAAGGACTAAAAGTTTCAGTTGGCACTACAGTTCGTCTATGAAGTGACAATACATCTATAAGAAGCCCCATGGAAACTTTTTCGATCGAAGCCATTAATTTAAAAACACCTAATTCAAATGCACCAAGATCTAGAGGTTCAATAGTAATGGGTTTCAATGTCAAACTATTATAAATAGTTGGCAATAAGGTGAATGCAAGTTATAGTGGCTCACTTTTTGTGTCCCATTACAATTTTTTGTAGGGTGTAATAAATTAACATGCCATAAAACCATTTATATGCATAGTTGGGATTTGGTTTAAGATTCTCAACTTCAATAAGAAATTATTCATATAATTTGTGCATAGTAAATGTGCACCCATTGTGTAGTAATGGACTTTTGAAGTGAAAACATATGGACTATCCCGACCATTTACACTTGCCATACACATGAAATTTTCAATATCATTTTTTGAAAATATATCTTATAAGGACTTAATATTTGACAAATGAAAGAAAAGCAAACATAGATTTGAAAACTTCATTACAAAAGCTTTAACTAAAATATATAGTTATGGACTTTTGAATGACCAAAATTTGGACCTTATTTTCAAAAATATTTACATGGGTCATTTTTTGTTGGATTGATGATTTTTTTCCTTATAAAATGTATGTCAAAAAGATTTTTGAATGGGCATATTTTCATATGAATCTAATTAACTCATTAACCAACCCATAGTCCCCCATTTATGTTAATTTGACACCAAAAAATGAACTTTTAGGGATTTTTTATCTACCATTTAAGCCTGCATCTACCCAAGAGTGGCATCAAAATTGTGTGGTCCTATTCTACTATAATTGTTATTGCCACCTCAAGTCCCACATAATCTCAAATCAATTGCAAATTTTTTAAATGTGGGTCCAACATAAAAACTAACATGTTATGTGTATTCAAGGCTATAATGAAGATGTAAAGGCCATAAATGGCTTCAACACAATAATCACTTTAGACTTCATAAGATACTCAAAATGTTGCAACTCAAAATCAAAATCTCCAACTCATAAGTAAAGAAAATCAACAAATTGTTACACAACAAATTTCACCACATAAATTCAATGTTGGAAACATCAAGATAGATTTCACATCCAATAAACCACATACATACCTTCCTTATAACAATCATTATAAAATTGTGATTTTCCATCATACAAAACATATTTATGGTGGCAACAATTGTATTAAACAACAACCAATACCCTCGAGATTGGTTCAACACCCATTATGTCAGGGTTGTCACTGCATTCGTGTGTCCCTCATGATGTGACAAACGCATCTCGATGTAGATGCACCTCTACGTCACGTCAATATATGGTGAACTTAAATCAACCTAAAGTTAACCTAGGTCAAAAGCACTCTCGAGTTGCCCAAGGTAGGTTTATAAACAATTGAAACTTGACTTGTTTCGATCACCATGAACCCTATAGCGATTGAAAAAAAATTTAATCCTCATACTTTATAATGACTGATTACTTTTTCATCACCACAAAGTATGGCGATTGAAATTTTTTAATCGCCACCTTTGCGACCAAAATATTTTGGTCCCCAACTTTGTGATGATCAAAAAAATTTCAATCACCCCTCCCTATGATTATCAAAACTTTTTTATCACAATAGAAAAAGGGTGAAGGCTTTTTAAAAATATGACATGTCCCCCTTTCCTGGCAACCAAAACAAATCGATCTTCATCGGACATGGGGGTGTGTTAGATGGTGATCAAACTTATGTGTCAAATGACGACCAAATACCCCCACCATCGAATTGTGATTGAAACATATTGGTCGCAACGAAAAAGGCACATTTCATATTTCTTAGAAAGTTCTTAACAAGGGTTTTACAAAAAATATAACACCCCCCCCACCCCCCTTGCCTTTCTTGGTGATCAAAAAAATTTGGTCACCATCCAATGGTGGGGTGTGTTTCATGGAAAACGAATTTTTTGGTCACCAAAAAGGGTTCAAGCCTCTATTATCATTTTGGAAAAACAAAAAAAATTCAACCCATGTTTTCCTTTTAGAACAACCGAAAAATTTCAATTGCCATTTAATGGTGTGAGTGTGTCGAATTGTGACCAAATTTTTTTGATAACCATTCAATGGTATCAATGTGTTGAATGGTTATCAAAAAATTTCAGGCACCACCTAATGACGGGGGTACACACATCCCCTCTTTTGGTGACTGAAAAATTGCAATCGCCATCCAACATACCCCCATCATCAAATGACAACTGAAAGTGGTGCAAGCCTATGTTATCATTTTGGAAAAAAAATTAATGTCATGCCCCGCTTTCTTTCCTAGGTGATCGAAAAACTTTGGTTGCCATTTGATGGTGTGAGTGTGTCGGATGGCAACTAAAATTCTTTAGTCATTAAAAAGGGGGCTGATTGAAGTTTTTTAGTTGCCCATCCTTGTGGTGACTAATTTTTTTTAATGGCCATAGGGGGTCGACTGAAATGGAACAAGGTGTGGCAGTTGAAAATTTTCAATCATCATCTTACCATCACTATTTTTAAAATGGCGATTGAATGTTTTTAGACACCACAAAAGGGGGGTTGTCATAAATTTTTGTCAAGCTTTCGTTGAGAAGTTTTGAAAAACATGTGGCATGACCCCCTTTTTTGGCAATTGAAAATTTCAATCTCCATCTGAAAAATTGTGACAATTAAATGGCAACCATATTTTTTTAAATCACCCATCCTTATGGGTGACTGAAATAAGCAAAAGGGTGTTGTGTCATATTCCCCCCTTTTTGGTCTCCATCCAACGATGGTGACCAAATCTAATGGCAACCAAAATGGTTTTGGTTGCCATCTATTAATAACAACCAAATCCATTTTGTTCGCCATCCAATGATGGTGATCATATTTGGTGGCGACCGAATCCATATCAGTCATCATTCGATGGGGCCAAACAAATTTGACTAAAATGAATGAATTCAGTTGCCATTTGGTGAAAATCCCTCTTTTTGTTTTCTTCATCCTTCCCCACCACTTGGGTTTTGTTTCCTTGTTCTTCGGTTTTTCGAGGCCCCCCTTGTTTTGCTTATTTTTTTGTTTCTTTCATCCCCACTCCCCTTTTGTTTTTTCCTTCTTTTTTTGTATGTGCCCACCTTTTATTCTTTTTTCTTTCATCCCTCTTTCGTTTTTTAAATTCTTCTTTGGTTACTAACCACCCTTTTTGTTTTGTTTCCCTCTTCTTTCATTTTCACCTTATGTTTTTTTCCCCTTTTTCTTTTGTTCCCACCCCCCATTTTCCCTCTTTCTTCTTGCTACCCTTTCTTTTCTCCCTCCACTTAGTCTTGCCAATATTTTCCACTTGTTTTTATTGCCTTTTTCCCCTCTTTTTTTTCTACTCCTCTTTTTCCTTTTTTTTCCCTCCCCTTATTCTTATTACCATTTCATGCCCTTCCCCCTTTGCCTTTGTGGGTGATCAAAAAAATTTGGTTGCCATTGGATAGTGGGGGTGTTTCGGATGGCAACCAAAAAAATTCAGTGACCATTTGACATACCTTCATCGTTGGATGGCGATCAAAATTCTTTAATTGTCATTCGACACACCCACGCCATCGAATGGCAACCAAAATTAGTCAGTCACCCAAGAAGGAAAGCGGGGCAAAAAATTATTTTTTCCAAATGATAACACATGCCACCTCTTTCAATTACCATCCAATGGTGGGGGAATGTCAGATGGCAACTAAAAATTTTCAGTCACCAAAACGGGGGGGGGGGGGGGGGAAATTTAAAATTTTTTTAAAAAAAAAAATAATCCCCCCCAGCCCCTTTTGGGCCACCAAAAAAATTTTTTTTTACAACAATGGGGGGGGG
>Ga0116229_10012481_pt1 | contig 12239 bp, 16 predicted proteins | sample S1TSphgellanicum_3_FD_87313 | JGI IMG/M metagenome (GOLD analysis project Ga0116229, IMG submission 87313) | Host-associated microbial communities from peat moss isolated from Minnesota, USA - S1T2_Fc - Sphagnum magellanicum MG | ecosystem: Host-associated > Plants > Peat moss > Unclassified...
AGCACCTTAGCTGCCCTGGTGATGCTAGTCGCCGTCGATAATTTCGGATGTCGGCAGATTGCCGAATCGTGGCGAATGGATCAACGCACCGTCAAACGGCTAGTTAGAGAAAGCCTTCACCGATACGCGGAATATGGCGGCTGGGTTGATGAATGCGGCAGGTCAAAGTCATGCGCTTGACACGCCTCCACGTTATTGGAAAGAAAAGCCCATGTTCGATAGACGCGCCCGCACTAGCAATGGTGCGGGCGTTTTGTTGAGCTAGTGCCTAGCAAGCCGCCGACGCATCGCCCGCCCGGCTACAAGCCGCCGGAGGTGAGGCGCCGGGAGTATGATCGGGCACGCGCGCCGGAAAAGAACGCCATCTATGACGCGGCGTGGCGGGCGGTGAGGAAGCAATTCCTCAATAGGTTTCCGAAGTGCTGCGAACCGGGATGTGAGTGCGACGCGACGGATGTGGATCACATCCTCAGCCCGAAGACGCATCCTGATTTAAGACTGCGTTGGTCAAACCTGCGTCCGTTCTGTCACCCGCATCACTCAGCGCGTACCTCGCGCGATCAGTCGTGGAACCGCTGAAGGGGTGGGGGTTTAAAAACCATCGCTATACGCCGTCGGAACCGCGTTTTGATGACGCGTGTGTGCCGGAGAAATTTTGAAAATATTTTTTTTGGAGTGGGAGGATGGGTCGCCACGCTAAGCCGGACGATCTGAAGAAGGCGCAAGGGAATCCTGGGGAGAAGCGGCTTGAGGAGATGGCGCCGGCGCCGGTTGAGGTGCACCAGGAATTTCCGGCGCCGGCGCATTTGGGCGACCGGGAGAAGGAAATCTGGGTTCGGGAGATCAAGCGCGTTGGCAACCTGAACCTGCTGCGGCAGAGCGACATGAGCGCGTTTGAGATGTATGTCGAGACGGTTAAGCGGTATCAGGACGCGAAGGCGATCATCGATGCCGAGGGGCTGACATACACGGTCGAGTCCAAGCATGGCAGCTACACGAGACGGCGGCCGGAACTGGATATTGAACGTGATTGCCGGCGGATGATTCGGGATATGCAGCGTGAGTTTGGGATGACTTCGGTAAGCCGAATCAGGGCGCATTCCGTGGTGGCGGCGACCAGGCAGCCGGAGCAGCCGCTGCTGCCGCTGGAAGGTGGCGCTGCCGGGCAGACGCAACCGCTGCGGCCGGATTCGCCGTTGGGGATTTTGAGGACGGCCGGGAATGCCTGAGGCCGACGACTTCTACATGGACGAAGCGGCGGCGGAGGCGGCCGTGGAGTTTTTTCCGCGGTATTTGCGGCATTGGAAAGGCGAGTGGGCTGGCAAGCCGTTCAGGCTGGCGAGATGGCAGGAACGGGATATCATCCGGCCCTTCTTCGGCATGAAGCGCCGCAGCGACGGTTTGCGGCGGTTTCGGACCTGCTGGATCGAGGTGCCGCGGAAGAACGGCAAGAGCACGCTGTGCGGCGGCGTGGGCATCCTGGGACTGATTGGCGATGGGGAACGGGGCGCCGAGGTCTATACGGCGGGCACCGATAAAAACCAGGCGAAGATCGTTTTTCGGGAGGCCTACAACATGATACGGGCGAGCCCGGATTTGATGAAACACTGCGAATTGTTTGCGCAGTCGATCTATTGCGGCGAGCTCGACGGGTTGCTGAGGCCGCTTTCGGCCGATGCGAAGACGAAGGACGGCCTGAACGCATCCTGCCTGATCATGGACGAGGTGCACGCCTATCCGAACCGCAATTTGTACGACGTGCTGCATACCAGCCAGGGCGCTAGGCGCCAGCCTATCGAGTTCATGGCGACGACGGCCGGCAAGGACAAAAAGTCCTTTGGATGGCAGATGCACAATTACGCGGTAAAGGTGCGGGACGGCGTGATCGACGATCACGAGATGCTGGTGGTGATCTATGGCGCGGACGACAAGGAAGACTGGCGGAGCGAGGCGACCTGGCGCAAGGCCAATCCGGGGTACGGGGAAAGCCTGAAGGCTGAATACTTCAAGGCGCAAGCGAAGAAGGCCGACGAGCTGCTGGCTTACCAGAACACCTTCAGGCAGCTTCACCTCAACCAGTGGGTGATGCAGTCGCGGCGGGCCATCGACAGCGAGCAGTGGATGGCCTGCACCGGCGATACGCCATGGGACGAAATGGAAGAGAAGCTGAGCGGGCGCCGCTGCCACGCCGGGCTGGACCTGGCGAGCACAACGGACCTGGCGGCGCTGGCCTATATCTTCGAGCCCGAAGAGGGCGAGGATGTTTGGCCCGTGCTTTGCCGGTTTTTTGTGCCTGAGGAGAACATCGAAAAGCGCGCGCGGCGCGACCACGTGCCTTATGACCAGTGGCGCGACAAGGGCGCGCTGACGGCGACGGACGGCAACGTGATCGACTACCGGGCGATACGGCATACGCTGGAGGAGGACAGAAAGAAATTTCAGATCGTGAGCGTGGGGTATGACCCTTGGAACGCCACGCAGCTCGCGCTGGAATTGCAGGATGACGGGTATCCGATGTTCGAATTTCGCCAGGGCATGTCCTCGATGGCGGGGCCGACGCGGGAGTTTTTGCGGCTGGTGGCCGGACAGTTGCTTGCGCATGGCGACCATCCGGTGCTGACCTGGAACGTTTTGAATTTGGACGTGAAGACGGACCCGGCCGGGAACATGAAACCGGACAAGGAGAAGTCCGGTGACCGGATCGACGGCGTGGTGGCGCTGATCATGGCGACGGGCCGCGCCACGCAAAGTGAGACTGAAAACGATTCGCTGAGTTTTGGGATTCAGGTTTTTTAAGGATATCGGATGAGTTTGAGTTTGACAGCGACGCGGGAGTGGCCGGTGCGAACGGCGTTCGCTCGTTCCGGACTCAAAATGCGCCGCGAGCCGACGTTTTCGCGGTCCGGGTCTTCCAGCACACCGTTCGCATTTTCGGATAACTGGTGGTCATCGCCTTCGCTGACCGGCGTGAACATCAACATGCAGACGGCCCTGCAGGTGAGCGCCGTGATGGCTTGCGTGGGGATCATCAGCGAGGATGTTTCCAAGCTGCAGCCGGCGCTATATCGCCGGCGCGCGGATGGCGGGAAGGACGCGGTTACGGACCATCCGCTGGTGCCGCTGCTGACCAGGCCGAATGACTGGCAGACGTGGTTTGAGTTCTGCCAGATGCAGATCGCGGCGCTGCTGTTGCGCGGCAACGCCTACACGGTTCTGCTGCGTAACCGGCGCGGCGACCCGATTATGTTCGTGCCGATCAACCCGGACCGGGTCTCGTTATGGGAAGCGCCGACGGGCGATTTGTTTTTCGTGGTGACCCGGACAGGGCTGCACGAGCTGGCGGTGCTGCAGAACGTGCCGCTATTCGTGCCGTATGAGGACGTGCTGCACTGGAAGGGGCTTTCGGGGACCGGGCTGCTTGGCGTTTCGAAAATCGCGATGTGCCGGGAAGCGATTGGCCTGGCGGCGGCGATGGAGCAGCTGATGAGCCGGACGGTGGGGCGCGGCGCGAAACCGTCTGGCATGTTCGTCGCGGACAAGAAAGTCTCCGACGAAATTGGCTTGAAATTGAAGGCGCAGTTTCAACAACGGAATGCCGGGCTGGAAAATGCCGGCGACGTGATCGTTGTGGAAAAGGGACTCGAATGGAAACCGCTGTCGCTTACGATGGCGGATATGCAGTTTCTGGCGGGACGGAATTACCAGAACGTCGATATCGCCAGGATTTTCCGCGTGCCGGCCTATATGATTGGTGAGGATTCAAAAATCTCTCGTGCCAATCAGACACAGATGGCGCAAGATTATCTGAACAACACGCTGATGACTTACGTTGACATCATCGAGCAGCGGTTTGCCTTCACGTTCGGGTTGGAAGCGGAGGGGCTGTTTGTCAGCCTCAATCTTGCAAAAATTTTGCGAGCGGATTTGGCGGCGCGGTATGCGGCGTACCGGATTGGCCAGATGGGCTGGCTGACAATTAACGAAATCCGGATTGCCGAAGGGATGAACCCGATTGGGCCTGAAGGAGACGTGGTGATGCGGCCGGTGAACATGGCGCCGGCCAACAGCGACGTGTTCCTGGGCCAGAATTTGCCGGGCGGGAATGACCCGCAGAACCCGGATGACCAGACGGAGCCTGGCAGTGATGTGACCGGCGACGGCGCGGAGGGCGGCGGACGCCCGCCGGAAGATGGCGGCGACCCGGCGCCGAGTGATTGAAATCTGAAGGAGAGAGACATGAAAGTTCGCTGCAAAATGCTTTTGGTTTCGGTCACGCAGCATGCGTATGCCGGTAACAAACCGCAGAGGACGTTTAAGTTCCAAACGAGCTATGACGATACGACACCGGAAGACCTCCGTTTCTATGACGCGACGCCGAACGGCAGTTTTGAGATCACCGTCAACAATCCGGCGGTTTTGGAAAGCTACAAGCTGGGGGAATATTATTACTTCGACTCCTTTCCCGCGGTCCCCGCCGAGCTGACGGACGGGGCGTAAGGGTGCGCCGATGAGCGAAGATGCGAAACAACCAAATTTTAGGTTTGGCCTCGAAGATGAAGAGATCATTTGCAGGAAGCTGGAGACGATTGCGTCTGGCATTCGCGACGGTTCGGTCGTACTACGCGCGTTCGGGCAATCGAATGTTCAGAACTGCGAGGATTTTGAGGAGTTCAAGCTCAAAATCGAGTTCGCGCAACACGTTGTGGCCTGAATGATGCAGAAATTCTTCCGCGCCACCGCAGAGAAGCCGCAGGCGGATGATAATGGGCGGGTGATTCGGTATGAGTTTTCCAGCTCGGCCGTGGCGCGTGATAATCATACGATCAACACGGCCGGCTGGGATTTGGTGAATTACCTGCGCAACCCCGTGTTTTTGTGGGCGCATGATTCAAGCGCGTTGCCGATTGGGCGGGTGGTGAATATCGGCGTTTCCGGCGACCGGTTGATGGGCGATGTGGAATACGCGGAAGCCGATATCTACCCGTTCGCGGACACGGTTTACCGGATGGTCAAAGCGAATTTGCTGAACGCCGTATCGGTGAGCTGGAATCCGATAGAGTACCGGTTCAGCCAGGATAAGGGGCGCGCGGGCGGCATAGATTTCCTGAAACAGGAACTGCTGGAGGTGAGCCAGGTGCCGGTGCCGGCGATGCCGAGCGCGCTGGTGACGGCGCGTGGGCTTGGGATCGATACCGGACCGATGCATCAATGGCTGGAGCGCGCGCTGGACAGCGGTGGGTTCGCGATGGTGCGCCGCCGGGAACTGGAAGAGATTCGGAGGGCTGCGAGAATGCCGAGTGCGGGAAAACCGAGACGGGGCGCCGCGAAAAAGCGCGGGCTTTATGATGTCTGCCAGCTTGCCTATTTGGTGGCGGAGCTGGGCTACCTGCAATCCGAATCCGCATGGGAAGAAGAATGGGAAGAGGATGACAGCGACGTGCCGGCGCAGCTGCTGGCGGCGCTGAAGATGCTGGGCGAGACGCTGGTAAACATGGCGGCCGAGGAGGTGGGCGAGATGCTCTCGGCGCTGGGAGGCGCGGAAGAGATGATGATCGTGGAAGCGCCGGAGACGCTGGTGGCCGCGGCAGCGAGCGATGGGTCCCGGACATTGCTGCGTATGGAGGCGGCGCTGCGCAAACGCGGTAGAGAAGCGCGTGACCCGATCAAATTGATCGAGGGTTTTATTCGCGCGGGCAAAGTGCTTTCCGCCGCGAATGAAGAAACGCTGAGGGCGGCGCACGGCCAGATATCGGATGCGTGCGACATGATCATGGGCGTGTGCGAGGCGGCGGCCAGTGGTCCTGACGATGAAACAGAACGGCGCTTGCGTGAGGCCGAGGCGCTGAAGCGTAAATATGGTTTGACCAATGAATGACGAAATTCCCCGCTGTCTGGCGTGGATTGGCGGCACCGTGAGGTGCCTTTTTTTATGCCCGAAAAGGAAAATGGCATGAGCAAGCGTACGCTGGAACTGCGCCAGGCGATCAGCAGGGCGACTGATAATTTGATCACCCTGGCCGCGGATAAGGAGAAATATGACGCCGCGCGTAAGGAACTTCTGGAAATGGAAGGGGAACTGGGAAGGCTGGAAGACGCGCTGCAGCGGGCCGCGGCGCTCGGCAAGCCGGCGGGCGAAGACGGCCTGCAGCCGGGCGCGCCGTCGCGTGCCCCCGGCGGGGTGATGCCGGGAAATTTTGCGTCGCTCGATACGAGCTATTCGCATGGGAGCAGCTTGATCGGCGCGACCCATCGGCAGCGCACTTATGACGATTTCTTGCGCCAGGCGCGCGCCGATATGGGCTTCGTGCCGCGGGCTGACCGGGATTTCAAAAACCTGGGCGAGCAGCTGCAGAGCATTGCCCGCTATTATCTGAGCGGCAAGGCCGATGCGGATAACCGGCTGGTGCGCGCGCCGACCGGCGCCGGCGAAGTGGATCCCACGGGCGGCGGCTTTCTGGTGCAGACGGATTTCGCGCAAGCGATTTTCATGTTGGCGCATCAGATGGGCGACATTCTGGGCGCCTGCAATAAATTGCCGATCAGTTCCAATTCGAACGGCGTGAAGATCAAGGCCATCGACGAAACGAGCCGCGCCACCGGAAGCCGCTGGGGTGGCGTGCAATCTTACTGGGTCGGCGAGGGGCAGACGCCGAACTTCACCAAGCCAAAATTCCGTGAGGTTGAATTCTCGCTGAAGAAGTTGATGTCCGTGATGTATATGACGGACGAACTGCTGCAGGATTCGACGGCGCTGACGTCGATCGCCAGCACCGCGTTCTCGGAAGAAGTCATGTTTATGACCGAGGATTCGATTTTTGAAGGCACGGGCGCGGGCCAGCCATTCGGGATCATGAACTCGCCGGCGCGGGTGACGGTGGCGAAGGTTGCCGGCCAGGCGACGGGGACGATTCTTTCGGCGAACCTGATGCAGATGTGGAGCCAGTGCTGGATACGGTCCCGCAAGAACGCGATCTGGTATATCAACCAGGATATCGAGCCGCAGCTTTTCGCGTTGAACCAAGCGGTTTCCACCGCCGGCGGTCAGCTGGTGTTCATGCCGCCGGGCGGCCTTTCCTCTTCACCCTACGCAACACTGTTCGGGCGCCCGGTGATACCGACGGAATACAACAATGCGCTGACCACCGAGGGCGACATCATGCTCGCGGATTTCAGCCAGTATCAACTGGTGGACAAGGGCGGCATCAATGCCCAGACGTCCATGCATGTGGCCTTCCTGACGGATGAGATGGTGTTCCGCATCACTTATCGCGTCGACGGGCGGCCGATGTGGTACGCGCCGCTGACGCCGTTCAAGGGCAGCGAGCTGAAATCACCGTTCGTGACCTTGCAGAGCCGGTAGGGGCTATTCGCATCGACTGGCGCCGCGGTGTGCCGGTTTCAACCATCTTTCAGGAGAAATCTCATGGCTCTCAATTTCATTCTGCCCTATGCCATTCCGCCGGTTGCATTGCTGGCGCCGGCGGCGGATGCGGGCGGCAGGTCTTCGCCGTTCAGGAATATTCGTTCGGTCGATAAGGCGTATATCAAGGTGCACATCAATCAGGGCAATGCCGCCCCGGTGACGCTGACCATCCAGCAGGCCAAGGACGTGAGCGGGACCGGCGCGAAGGCGCTTTCCGCGGCCGTGCCGATCTGGCTGAACGATGCAACCGCGGCCAGCGACGCTTTCGTGGCGCAGACGGCCGCGGCCAGCTTCGCGACCGATGCGACGGTCGCGGACAAGATCGTCATCTTCGAGATCACCGCGGCGGCGTGCATGGATGTGACGAACGGCTACAGGACGATCAACATCACCACCAGCGCCTCGAATGCCGCGAATATCACGGAAGCGGAACTTTTCCCGCTGACGGATTACCACCAGGCGACGCCGCTTTCGACGTACACCAACTAAAAACCGTCTGAAGCAAGCGAGGCGAGGACGAATTTCTTCGCCTTTTGCTTAACGAAGGGAAACTGCCGTGCCGGTTAATCAAGCATCCGCGCTTATCACCAACGTGACGATAAGCGCCGGGCAGTCTTTGTCCGGCGCCGCAAATATCTCGCCTTTGACGCTGCACGGCATTGTGATTCCGTCGAACTGGACGGCGGCCTCGATCAGCTTTCAGTTTTCGCCCGATGGCGGCGTGACGTTTTACGAGATGGACAGCACGGCCGGAAATCTGGTTTATCCGGTCACCGCTGGGCATTTCCTGGCGCTTGACCCGACGCTCTGGCGGTCAGTCAACACGTTAAAAATTCGATCCGGGACGTATGGTTCGCCGGTAAATCAGGCGGCGCTGGTCACCCTTGGTCTTACGTTGACCACGGTGTTTTGAGGCCGATCCGATGGATTTGATCACCACCGTCGTGACGCCGGCGAGCAGCTATGATCTGACGACGCTGGCGAATGTGAAGACTGACTTGAACGTGCCGGCGGGAACGCCGTTCACAACCAGTGCCGATGTGCCGAGCGGAAACGTGCTGCCGTTTGGCGCGACGGCGGGAATTGCGAAGGGTAATCAGGTCAACGGGACGAATATTTTGACGGGAACGACGGTGCAAAGCCTGACCGCGACCAGCGTGACGCTGAGCACCGCCGTCGCTGGCGACGTACCGGCGGGGTCGACGATTACCTTTGGAGACGACACGACGATTGATACCTGGCTTTCCCGGCAGATTACTTTGAACTCCGCCGCCATCGCGAAATACTGCAACAGGCAGTTTCCCGTGGAGACGATCCAGGACCAGTTTAATTTTCTGACTTATTATTATCGTTACTATCTGGATGAGAGCCGGACGAAGCTCCAGCTTTCGAAACTGCCGTTGATTTCCGTGACATCGATCACGGTGAATGATCCGGCGGGGGCTTATACGCTGACGCAAGGGACAGATTTCGCGATTGACCAGGCGAAGAGCCAGTTGATTCGGTTGGATGCTTCATCGGGTCTGCCGCGGCGGTGGGACCCCATCCAGACGGTGGTGATTTACACGGCGGGGTTTGCGACGATACCGAGCGATATTGATGATGCGTGTTCCCGCATGACGAAGAAAGCCTATTGGCAACGAGGGCGTGACCCGAGCGTGATGGAGCAGGGCACCCCGCAAATGGGCAACGTGAAGTATTGGGTGAACCCTAGCCCGGATGGCAATTTGCCGGCGGATATCGCGGATTTGTTGGATAATTATCGGTTCATGGTGGTGGCGTGATGGAAATTGGGCTGGAAATTATCGGTGAGCGAAACGTCTCGCTGCGGTTCGACAAGTTTCCGCAGGTGGCCAGGGTCAATTTAGTGGAGGCAATAAGAGCCTCAACGAATGAACTTTGGGAAATGGTTCTGGGCGAGGCGCCGAAACGCACAGGTAAGCTGGCTTCGACGATTAAGCAACGTGTCGTTCAGGACGCAAACAGCGTCACCGGCATTGTCGGCGTGACTGAGGACTTCGGGAAGGCTGGGGCCTTGGAATATGGCAGCCGGCGCGAGATCGATATGAAGCTGACACACCTGTTTGCTTATATCCTTACTCCGCCGATGGAAATTGAGCGTTGGACAAATGTTAAGGCTCATAGTTTCCTGCGCGGACCACTGCATGACATCGCCGGTTCCGCGTTCGCGGCGATGGAAAAAGCGGTTGAGGACGCAACCGAAGCATGATCAATCGCGCCGGCATCTATGCGGCGCTGTTTGCGCTGATCGAGACCACACCGGGGTTCGTTACCGTGGGGCAGAGGCTGTTGTTTCCGTCCAGTGACGCGGTGCAGCCGGCGCTGTTTTTGCGGCGATACGATGATGAATATTTGCCGCGCGACCGGTTTAACCTGCCGGCGAAGGTGATCATGACCGCGGAGCTGATCGTCTACTACCGGACCTCGGACGTGAATGAGGCGCCGGGGATCGAGCTGGACGTGTTGATCGGCAATGTCGAGGCGCAACTGGCGCCGACGGGCGTGGCCGAGGTGCAGACGCTGGGCGGCCTGGTGCAGCGGCTTTGGATCGAAGGCACGATTAAGAAAGATGACGGCGCGCTGACCGGGCAGGCCGGCGCGATTATTCCGGTCAAGATTTTGACCACTTCCTGAGACGGAGTTTTTGATGAACGATATTTCGGACAGTTCGGCGAATGCCGAAGCGATTGCGGCCGCGGTGGAACAGGCGCTGGCGGCGCAGCCTGGCGCCAGTGCGGCCGAGAAACTGGCGAAGGCGCAAACGATCTATCTGACCTGGCGGAACAACAATCTGGGCAATCTGCCGGTGGATGTTTTTCACCTGGTCGAGGCGGCATCGGGTCAACTGATCGCCGCGATCGCCGCGGCATTTTAACGAAGGGAACGTAGGATGGCCTTGGAACAATATAATTTCGGCGCGGGCACGTTGACGGCGGTCCGCACCGATATAGCCGTGCCGCAGCCGCGCGTCCTGGGGACGTTGCAGGATATCAGCGTAAAGATGAAGTTCAAGGCCACCGGCCTGTATGGGCAATACCAGGACCCGGTGGCCGTGGGCCGAGGGTCCCGGACCATCGACCTCGGCGCGAAATTCGCGAAAATCCAGGCTGCGGCGCTGAATGATTTGTTCGTGGGCGGCACCACGACGACGGGCGAGGCGGTGCAGGTGATCAATGAGGGTGGAACGGGCATCACGCTGACCACCGTGACGCTGAACACCAACGCGGTGACCAATACCGGCGCGACGCTGCCATTTGCCTCGACCACCGGGGTTGTGATTGGCCAGAGCGTGACGGGAACGAATATCGCCGCGAACAGTTACGTCGTTTCGTTCACCGGCACCTCCGTCACGCTGAATCAGGCGATTTCGGGAACCGTGGCCAGCGGCGCCGCGATCGTTTTCGGGCCGACCTATGTTGTCGCGAATCCGAGCAGCTTCCAGCAGGATTTGGGCGTGTTCAACGCGCTGACCGGCGCGCAACTGACCTATGTCGCCTCGGCGCCGGCGGCGGGGCAGTATTCGGTCAACACCTCGACCGGCGCGTATTTTTTCAGCGCGGCGGACGCGGCTTCGGGTGTGACGGTGCTGGTGAGCTACCGGTATAACCAGACGGTCTCCGGGTCCCGCATAACGGCTTACAACCAGTTGATGGGGAGTGCGACGTTCTATCAGTTGAACCTGACGAATCAGTTCGGAGGCAACGGGCTGAATTTGTTCTTCTATAAAACGGTTTCGACCGACTGGAATTTCGATTTCAAGAACGAGGATTTCACCGTCAATGACGTTTCGTTCATGCCGATGGCCGACCCGATAGGACGCGTGTTTGACTGGAGCACCAACCAATGATCGGGTCCAAGACGGTTATTCTGGCGGGGCATGAGTTTGAGATTCTGCCGCTGGATTTGGGGCAGGTGACGCGGATTGTGCCGTTGCTGGCGAGCGGTGGGACAAGAATTCCAAGCAATTTGGTTGAGATGGACGCACTGAGGACGATCGTGCAGGTGGCCGTGGAGGCTGCGCGGCCTGACCTGGTGGCGGCGGAATTTCAGAAAATTCGGGGTGTGCAATTGGCTGAGTTGATGGAGGCGCGCAACACGATAGGCGTCATGATCGGGTATTTCGAGCCAAAGGGGGCAGGAGACAAAAAACCGGGGGAAGCTTTGGCGGAGGAATCCGCCTAGACGAACTGGACTGGGCCGAGATTTACGCGTTGCTGGCGACGGCGCTGCATCTGACCGAAGCGCAGATAAATGCCATGAGCTGGGACCACTATAAAGCGCTCGTGAGGCACTGGAAAAAATTCCCGCCGCTGCATGTGCAGGGGGCACATTATTTGGGCTTTGCGAAGCGTTAGCTGAAAACGTGGCCGCAAAAACGGCAGAGGGTCGCGGCGCCCCGGACCTCCTCAGCGCAGGCCGGACAGGTTTTCATTGCGCGAACGGCGTTCGCATCGGCGGATGCCGGAACGGGGTTCGCGGGTGCCACGGTGGGCGCGGGGCTGGTCATTGCCCAGACGAGAGCCGCGACCCAGCCCAGCAGCGTCCAGCCGAGTAGGATGTTGAGGGCGAGAATGGCGCCGGTGTTTGGATGGTCCCGGGAACTCGCAACGAAAACCGGCGTGAAATAGAGGCCTAGGACGATCAGGAAGAGCACGATTTCCATTAGTTTTTTCCGGTAAAGGTTGATAGCGAAACATGCCCGACAAATCGTTAGAGGTAAAGATCAGCGCGAATGCTGCGCCGTTGACGGCGGCCATGGCTGTGGCCAAGGCTTCGTTAGCTTCCGGGGTTTCAG
>Ga0116229_10012483_pt1 | contig 12238 bp, 10 predicted proteins | sample S1TSphgellanicum_3_FD_87313 | JGI IMG/M metagenome (GOLD analysis project Ga0116229, IMG submission 87313) | Host-associated microbial communities from peat moss isolated from Minnesota, USA - S1T2_Fc - Sphagnum magellanicum MG | ecosystem: Host-associated > Plants > Peat moss > Unclassified...
AAAAATCGGGTAGGGAGGATGGGATTTTCGTCCATCCAGAAAACGGCCTCAACGGGCTCATCCGCAACTGGTGCATTGGTGGGTGCTAATTCACTCCAGCCCTCACACAGAAGCTTTTTGGACTTCATTTGTTGAGCTTCAATAAATTTGGTGTCTGTTCTTTTGGGGCAGTTGTTGAGGTTCCGTTTGAATTCATATTTTTTATATAACTGTATAGACTGTTTTATGTAACTCTAAGAGCATCTCCATCGCAAAACTGTAAACAACTCCTTTGTGTTAAAATAGAATATTGTTTAATGATCACTGTCCTCACCCACAAACGTGGTAAAAGGCCCTTTAAACAATCAAAGACATCTTTACATCTTTATATCTCTTACATCTGGACAAGTAATAGTCACTGTCCAAATCCATCGTAGAAAAAAGATTTTAAAGAGGAAAAATTGACCACTGCAAAATGGACATCACTACAGGAGCGCAGCAGGAATTACGCTATCCTGCTGCAAGATTAAATGAGAACTGGTGTTTGCAGGTGTGGGGTGGAGATCCCCTGAAGAGTCCACCTCTATGCTCTATGCACCTAGGAGACCTCCACTTAGTCTTTGTAAAAGAAAAAAACCACCCAAAACTGGTACTAACGATGGTTCAAATTGGATAAGACCTTGTGATATCTTTGGGATGTTTTTTTAAAAGTTTGAAATGCTTGTTATTTTTTGTATTAAATCTTTTTGGTGATTAAGTATTTTTTAAGCAATTTTCCTTTTTGAATTTGTGTGGATCTTTACCCCAAAAAAATTCATTTATTGGGCTTGCACTTTTGCAATAACTTGCAAAGAGCAAGCAAGATTTGTACCCTCGGTTGATAACTGTTTTATACATTAATAATGTGAAGTAACCCATCCCAAGTTTAATATTTGGCCTAGGGTGCAAGCTAGTTTTGGACTTCAAATGGGATCTTAAAAACTGCACACTTCTTAAAGACTTGGGCCAATTTTTCGTTTGTAATCAAAGAGCACATTACAGAACATATGCCCCTCCCACACTGGATCGTGCTCAAAACTAAGTGTAAAAATCTCCAAGATATTTTTTAGTCAATTCAGAGGTACACTTATAAAGTGTAAAATCCCATGAGGCATTTTGGAAAAGAAGACACCCACACTTGTGGGCGTTTCATTTTTCAAAACGCCTCTCATTGTTTTTTTCATGATACCCACTAAATACCCATTGAAACATGTTATGAAAAATAAAATATTCACATCGCTTTTTACACTTGGTAGCCCATGGAGTGGAGGAGTTTCAAAAGTAAGTGCTCCTTGACTTTGCCTCAGCTGAGTGCTTACTTTCCAAAACTCCCCACTCCTTTGGTGTTGCACTACACGTAAAGCACTTGGAGAAATTTCCCTAATGTATTTGGAGGGTGAATTATTATTTGTAAAGGTTTCTCTTAGAAAACTAGAGGGTTTTTAGTTCTCACACCTACTCCATCTTGATGTGGGCTGTTGCTGCAGAGAAGTGTTCTTCTAGGCTTGGAGTTTTATGGGGCTTATTTCCCCTTTCTTTAGGCAATATGCTTCATGCGATTGGTGGAGGTTTTGATACTCAGTGGTTCCCTTACCTTTGGGCTGTTTGCTTGCCTGGACTTTAGTCCTTGCCGTTTGTTTGTTTATCTTTCTCTCCCTTTCTTGGGTGCTTTCTTTTTATGGAGTTTTGCAGGGTTTCATCATTCAAAAGTGGAAGATATCTTATGCCTCTAACAAAATGGAAGAATCAGCAACATTTGGTCTTAAGTCTCAACTTTCAACCCACAATGCTGGAACTTTGAATCCGTAGACATGTTGCATAATATCAAAGGCTGAGAAAAAAAAAATCATGCACATTAGGGTTTTGACACTTTGCTCCTGGCAAAATACCCAGCTGTTCTATGTTATTTTAATACCGGCAAGGCACTTGGCAAAACGACTTTGATCTGACCTCGGTTTTGCCAAGTGCCTTGGTGGTATTAAAACTCCTGGTACTATCAAGTTTCCTTTCCAAGCGCCTCATCACACTGTCTTGGACTGGCATGCAGCCTTTCAAAAAACCATTTTCTTGATACCCGGTTCCAACCTTGTTACCTAGTTCCGGTCCTTGAGTTCCTCATGGTTCTTCACTTCATGGGAATAACAGGGTATTGACTTTCCTGAGAACCGGCTTGTCATCTTTTTCTGACAGTAAAAGACTAGTGTTGGGTGGTTCTCTGATTCTGGACAAAACCACTGCCGGAGGTCAGATTAGGTACATGGGCACATAACCGGTGGAGGCAAAAATTTGAAAGACCCACCCTGGCTCCGACCCAGAAAAAAAACTAAAAAGGCCAGGCAAAGAATCAGCAGTTCTTTGAGGTTTTTGAAATACCCAGAACGGTTATCAAAATCAACGGATTTTCAAATATCCAAAATGGGCCGTTCTTTGGAAAATCAAAGAACCACCCTAAAACCCGCTTCTGAGCGGGTATTTGATTTTCTAATATCCGTCTGTTCCAGTTTTTTTACTGTTTCAGAATCAAAGAACAATGATGCCGGTTCCTTCAAAACCGATGGGTTTCATTTAAGAACAGAGAAAGAACCGGCGGTTTCATGTTTCTCCCATATTTCTAGGACCGTGGTTATGAAACCGAAGATCCGCTTGATAACCTCCGGGTCCGTTCCTGTTTCCGCAACCGGGGTTAAAAAAAACCGAGAACCGCCATTCTAGTAATTTGTACAACATATTTCCTTTTTTTTAACACGAACGCTTTAACCCCGACTGTTTTTCTTTTTCTTACCCTTGCCAAGTGTCTGGAAGATGCGGGTTACGTGCCACGCGGCGCTGATGCATTCGGCAACGCTCCAAGCCAACGGGAAGCTCATTTCCGGTGTGGACGCGGAGAAACGAAATTACCCTGGGGGGAGTGAAAGTAACTTAGTGGTAGCAGCCATTCTTTCACTGGCGAAAATTTTCTCCAAAAAGAGAAATTTAAAATTTTAAAAATTCGAAAATGAAATAATTTTGGATTTTTCCAGTCGCCAAAAATGAGAGGAAATCTTTTTAATCGCCATATTTATATATTTGGTTTTCACTGTGTAGCCAAAATATCTATGGATGATTATGGATTTGTACTTTACTTCTGGATTATAGCCAGATTTGGCCCAATCTTCCCTATGGATGATCGCCACTTTGGGCTACAAATTTAAAAATCCTAAAATATTGAGGGGTAGCCTGGTAAGTAATAGATGAACCATGGGTAAATAGTAAATAGTAAATAGTAAATTGGTGGCGCTCTGCAGTAAATATATTTGTGCAGTGTTTTGTCGTCGTCTTCTCCATCTTGCCTGTGTTGCGGTTCTGCGTTCTATGCAACGATCGCGTGGCCCGGCGAGCAAGCGAGACAGATAGTTTTCTTCTCCCTGCGGATTTTTAATTGCTTTGCATTGAACTGATTTCGGATTTTCTGGATCGTTTCTCGTGCGGTGTTTCTTGCAGCAGCCATGTCGACTTTGACCGAGTTGCTTGAACTCTCACTCGATGAGAAGACAATAATTGCCGAGTACATCTGGTACGTTTGCGTCAATCCTTCGTCCTCGGGATAAGTAACTATTGCTTCGTTTCTTCCGGAATTCTTCCACATTATTCGGCTGCACTTCTCGTTTCGATAAACAGAGCGAATCGAATGGATTAAAGAAGAAAGAAACCGCGCCGGGAATTGTTGTTTTCTCTCTAGTGGCGATAATATTAATTTTGCGTTGGTTAATAAGAGAGATAGTTTTGGAAGAAGCTCAGATAGTTCCGACTAGCTTCACTGTGGTTTAAGGTTGAGATTTCAGGTGCGGTCACGTCTTTTAGCTCTTCTTTGTGTCTTTTTCGGTTTGTGTTCTGGTTCCTGTTTTCTAACCATCTTGAGCAGCATTGCGAGAGCTTGCTAATGGAGTGAGCTAGTACTGGAGATGTCTTGAGATGTCTTGTTCAACGTCTTAACTTGAATTTTCGACGTTGGAAAAAATAAATCGAACATACAAAAACTTGGAGCAAGGGAGCTGAGAATCTGCTGGTGTAATAAGGGTGTGGAGTTTGAACAAGCATCTGTAAGTATTGGCTTCTAGGTACTATTTTCTCTTGTTGTGCATTTAAACAAGTGCGCTTCTGCTGGATTTGATCGGCAGGATTGGAGGATCAGGCACGGATCTTCGCAGCAAAGCCAGGGTACGTCTCTCGACTATTTGTACATTCCTCGAAAATGTACATGATTGCTTGCATCGTGGACTCGAATTACCCAATTCAACAGCTCTCATGTGAACTTCTGATCGGTCTTGAAGACGCCTGATGCACGTCTAGACCTAATTTCATGCATCAGAACATCTTGTTGAAAATAAAATAAAATTCACGAATGTGTATGTATTTATGCAGACACTACACGGACCTGTGACTGATGTCAAAAAGCTCCCAAAGTGGAACTATGATGGCTCCAGTACCAACCAAGCATCAGGAGCAGATAGTGAAGTGATTCTTTAGTAATCATTTTTCAGACTCTCTTCCCTGTGTCTTTGGCATCCATATAGGAAGAGATATTCCACGAATCACAAACGTCATGAGATTCTTTCCATGATCTTTTACAGCTTTGCATCGTTCTGATGATTACCCTAAACAGTGTCTATTGGGTTGGTGGTTGTACAGTCCCCAGGCCATTTACAAAGATCCCTTCCGCAGAGGACACAACATCCTGGTATGTCTTGGACACTGCTCTCACAAATCCTGTTTTTGGGCTTGGGGGAATTTTGCACTACAGGTGTGCTCAAGGGCCCTTTGGTGTGTGTGTTGGGGGCTGGGGTGGAATTCACTTCTCTTGGGCCATGGGGTGGTGTAGGTCATTTGTGATGCATATACTCCTCAGGGTGATGCTATACCATCCAACAAGAGAGCTGCTGCTGCTGAGATCTTTGCCAAGAAGGAAGTTGCTGAGGAGCAAACCTGGTATAATAATTCCTGAATTACATGAAAGAATCAAATGATGTCAACTGGGGTGGAAGATTGACAATAGAGAGGAGTTTTCCTGTTTCTTGTAAGATGTGCCTGGAGTACATGTTTCAATCAGGTCAATCCTGATGAAAATATTGTATGCTTTTACTATGCAGGTTTGGTCTCGAACAAGAATATACTTTGCTACAGAAAGACATTAAATGGCCTCTTGGTTGGCCCAAGGGAGGTTACCCTGGACCTCAGGTGAAGCTACTGCACACTGTTTCAGTGATTGTATAGTCTTGCTCATGCAAAATCTAGTGCAGTCATCCCCACAGCTGTTCTTTTGACTCTGCAATCCATACTCTTTTTGCTTGAAGACCAAGGAATATCAATTGTGTCAACTGTGTTCCTGTGGGTCACAAACTCTCTCTGCATATGTTGAGCTGAATTGATTCTTGCCTTTATTGGAGCTGACAAATGAGTCCAAGTTTTACCAGAGGCAGATTTAAATTCATTGTGGGACACTATATGGCCTTTGGTTTCCAGGCATAAGGATTAGCAGTGAGGAGTGAATTATGCCTCACTTCTATGGTATGGATTCAAATTTGTGGAGCAGGGACCTTATTATTGTGGAACAGGAGCTGACAAAGCTTGGGGCCGTGACATTGTGAATGCTCATTACAAAGCTTGTCTCTATGCTGGCATTCAAATCAGTGGCATCAATGCTGAAGTTATGCCTGGCCAGGTATAAACTATTTCACAACCTATTGAGGTAATTCATTTGAATCAAAAAATATTTTAGCAATCTGTATTAAATAATCTTCAGAGCAATTCACCCTACTCCTCTATTTTTTACAGGCAAAGAAGAATTTTTAGAAATGTAAAGAATAGAGAATTGGTCTGTGTGTGAAGGTCAGTAAACATGTGCACATGTACTATGATGAAGCAACCTCATTTGTGGTTCACTTATAGGACTTTCCAAATAAGAATGGCAGTTTACTTTGGTTGTCTATTTCTCTTTGCAACAGTGGGAGTTCCAAGTAGGACCTGCAGTAGGCATTTCAGCAGCAGACCAGCTATGGGCTGCTCGCTACATCCTAGAGGTATATATGCGAACAACTTCATGAAGTTTCTGGTATTCCATTTGGTACTGTGGTGGGAAGTATAAGACTACTGATGTATAGAAAGTGCTCATATTTGATTGTTTAAATTTTCTCCCATTGTTGTTTCTAGAAATCCAAGCCTACTGAACATTCTGGTTGTTTGTTTATGACTTTGTGACCTGCTGATCGTTGGTACAATTACAGAGGATTACAGAAATTGCAGGAGTCGTACTTTCATTGGATCCTAAGCCTGTTGATGTAAGATCACAAAATTCCCTCCTACTGAACCATGTCAGAGTGATATCTACTTCTTTTTGTTTGATTTTGGGTTAGAAAGTGTCTGACACTGCTCATTTCTGTGGTAAAATTTGAAACAGGGTGACTGGAATGGTGCCGGCTGCCATGCAAATTACAGGTCAGTGCTTGTTGGTCACCGAGTTACACAGAGAAGCTTTGTAAAACTGAAGGATTTAGACTGTGATTTCGTTCTTGTGATGTGACAGACAGCTGAGCATTGGATGTAGGGTTTTCCCTACACAATGTTCAGATAACATGCTCCATGTGCACCTGAACTTCTGACAGAAACAGGTGCCTGCTTGTGTGACAGCTCTAAGAGCATGCGTGCAGAGGGTGGATATGGACTTATTAAGGAGGCCATTGAGAAACTCGGTCTGAGGCATAAAGAGCACATGGCCCACTATGGAACAGGCAACGAAAAGCGCATGACTGGCCAACATGAGACAGCTGACATGAACATCTTCTCTTGGGTATAAGTTTACTTTGTTTGCAATGTTGTTGGATATAGATCTTCAGGCCTGCTGGCCTCAATAATGTGTTGATAATTGACAATACCTCTGGTGGTGTACTTGGCATGTGTAGGATGTTTTAGATAGATCCTGTTGAAGTTAGGTCCTCTGCATTTTGATCTGGTATCTGCTTGGAAATTACAATCAATGCAGGGTGTTGGCAACCGTGGCGTTTCAATCCGTGTTGGTGGTGATACAGAGAAGGAAGGAAAAGGTGAACATCTTAGTCTGTAAAAACAAATCTTTGAATGGCAAAGCAATTATTTCTGTTGGTGGACAATTTTGCTCCATGTTTGGGATTCCAACCTTCACAGACTCTTGCCTAGATTCACTAGATTGTGCTGTTTGCTTCCTTCCAAATTCAAAAGTAATTTGTCAAAGCATTTGAGTCTCTTGTGTGACCAAAAACTGAATGGGGGTGGGAAATGTGTTTCATGGCAGGTTACCTTGAAGATCGTCGACCATCATCAAACATGGACCCATATCTAGTGTGTGGCATGCTTGCCTACACAACACTTGTATGGAAGCCAGGTCAAGAACTAAGCTCTTTGTTGATAGAAGATTGCATATGTTGTATGGGTTGGAGCTTAGCATCTATTATATCTGATGCATCGATTTAACTTCACTACTGTAAATTACCTATTGTACGGAACTGACTTGAAGCTATCATTTCTGCCCAAATGTCAGCTGACTTATGAATCTGAGAGTAACTGTGATTCGCTGCTTGTGGATTGCAGAGGAGAAGTGAGCACCAAGCACAATCTGTCTGCGAATGTCTGCATCTCAGAAATGAAATCTGAATGTGGCATGCTAGACTGTTACTTGAATCAATTTCATATTAAACTTGTAGCATGCACATTGTCCAACAATAGGAAAAACTCTACTCTGGATCTCAGAAGAGCAGGCAAGAACATACTCCATCATGTCTTGTATGCAATGTAGATGGACACCTTGTTCTCTCCATTGTCCTGAGATAACTGTTCACTTTTTAGTTAGAGTTTGGGTTTAAATTCTTAGAGATTGGAATTTCACACTGGAACTTGTAGCACCCAGCCCTTTGTTATGTTCCAGGGAGCTGTGTACATGGATCTCAAAATGGCAATTAAAGTGAAATTTATGCAACCTTTACTCCACTAGGATTTTGCATCATCCATGATGATTTCTTGCTTTTCCTTTCCTGAGATTTCATTGCTGGATCTGGGGTGCAAGGTATGTTCTCTTTTCTTCTTGGTGGGCACTGGGCAAGACATAAACCATATATTCCTTTATATAAGAGCTGCTTGAACCTAGTATATCTCAGCAGTCAAAATTGCATTAGAAGTGTAGGAAAATCTGGATTCTCTGTTTGGATCACATCTCTAATTTCTGCTGGTGGTGGTGGTCTGTTGCAGGATTGTGGAATCGCCACATCCACATTCACAAAGGAGAATGGAAGGTGGGGAGCAATGGTACCATGCAATGAAAGCTTGAAAACCAGTTTCAGGGCAAATCTGCAGTTCTGTTGCCAGGGGAGTTGGCAAGAGGCAAGCATGGAGGTCATTGATGAGGTATGCTTTGTCATGGGCTTCTTGTATTTTCTGATGCCATAAATCACTGGGAGAAATTACTGTATTTGGAGGGGTCTTTATACTTGTATATTTCAATCTTATACTTAATTTTTTGTTTTTTGGGGGTGAATTTTTGCATTGTGATGACACAAAAGAAAACCAATGCACATCAATGTTTTTTTTTTATGAATTTTTTCCATTTGCCGAAATTTTTAGAAATAATATTTTATTGATTTTCCCTTTTCTTTCAAAAAATCGCTAAAATTGAAGAAAAGTCTAAAAAATTGCCATGTTTCTACATAATATTGTTCAAGCAAGTAGCTAGGTTATAAAAGGATTTTAACAAATTTCTACTTTCATAGCTGGTCTATAACCAAACATGCCTAAATCTCCTTGTGGACAATTGCCGTATAGCAACATCACAAAATTTATTAAAAAAACATTGGTGTGAATTGTACAAAGTATTTTTTTGCAAAAAAAGAAAAAGCGCAAAAATCGCCATATTCTGAGGAGAAAAAGTCACCTATTGCCATATTTAGACAATGAATTCCTTTTGGTAGTCAAAACTAGGCAGGTTTTGAAAAGAATTCCACTTTAGTATCTAACCTCTAGCCATATTTGGCTCATTACTCTTACGAAGGATTGCCACTCCAACTACATGTACTTGACAAAACTGAAAAAAAGAAAAAAAGAAAAAAAAAACCTATTTTCAACAAGTTTGCACCCACTAATTTTTTGGGTGATTAAAATTCGCCATTTTGCTAAAAAAAATCACTAACAACATGATGGCCAAGGAAACTTTATGGAAAATTTCGGAAAAAATCGCCACATTTTGAAGAAAGAAAAATTATGAAATCGCCAAGGATTTTGGAGAATTTGGGCAGATTTCTAACTTTCTACTTCTGAAATAGCCATATTAACTAATAGGTTCTAGTGGTTCACCAACATGTAAAATAGAATTCCTAGATTTTCTTACTTCTTTATTTGTTTTGTAGCCAGATTTGGCTAAATCCTTGGTGGCTGATCACCACTTTTGAAGCACCATGAGAAAATCAAGAAAAAAAAAAAAAAGTGGATGCACCCTATTATTTTTTGCTCATCATTTAATTTTATTTTTTTTTAAATTCCACTCAGGTACTCTCTCTCTAACTGCCTCCTGCAAGAAATAGATTCAAGAAAAGTCTCAAGAATCACAAAAGTTGTTGCAATTGTTTACACCTATGATCACTGATTTTGTTGAATCTGTTGTTGACGTTACGCCGATGATCTTTCTTATAAATCGCGTGCATGGCGGAGAACTGTGCCATAGATCAATGCTTGTTCTCCTGGCAAAACCTTCATCACCATGTTCCACAAGATCGTGGCAGTTTGCGACCTTGTCCTGGCCGTGATATTGAGGATGATTATGCAGCATTTCGGTTACAGTGGGTCATGTGTTGATTATTCATCTGTGATTGATGCTGAGAGATTATGGAGATGCGTGATCACATTCTCCGGATTTGATTCTCCAGACTCTTTGTATGAGCATTTGTTATGTCAGAATCTCTGCAATTGCGGTAAACTTGTACTACTCTCTCAACTGCCTCCTCCCGCAAGAAACAACAGATCCAGCTTCCAAACTCCCAAGAATCACAAAGTTATTGCAATTTTCAGCCGTGTTTTTTTTTTGGGGGGGGTCAGGAAGCTTTCCCTCAAGCGTCGCTATGCTGTGTTGTTTTGTCAGGAATCGCTTCCTCTCAGCTTGGATCCTCAGGCACTGCAGCAGCAGCTCTCTGATTTGCTTTCACTCACCACTGACAGTGACTGACTGCTGCTTCAAGAGTCTTAGACTGCTGGGAGGAAGAGAAGAGCTCAGGAAATGTGATGAGTTTAGGCTGAATTACCCAACAGTGATTGAATTCAACAAGGTTAGTTGCAATTTGAGTCACAATGCAATAGGTAAGCTTGCACTCTCTTCTTAGCACTTTCTTCTGGCCCATGTTTCTTCTTCCTTGCAAGGGTTCTGTCTGATAAAGCAATTGGACACTGGTGCTAATTCAAATAGGAATAGAGCAACTGATACTCTTCATTTGGTGGGATTTCAGACAATCAATTTGGACCACTATATCACCCACAAAGGAGCTTGAGATGTTGCCCTTCTCCAAGATCAATGAAGGTGTGCAACTCCTAAAGGACGCAAAAGAATGCTGTATAATGAATAAAATTTCTCTTGCTGATAATAGCACTTTGTGAATCACCATTAAATGCAGTATGAGCTCCTTGAACCAATTGTGTTGTCAGCTTTTTTGATGGCATTGAGTGCATTTTCTTGTGCAGTATACTACAAAGATAAATTATTAGTATGCAGTTGAAGGCAATATATTACTTGTAGACCTTAATGAGTATGAAACTAAGCTAGTCCATGGATTTATGTGAGTTCAAATGATGTCCAGAGAGCTAGGCCTGTCCATTCCATGTGCTTGCTGAACTGGCCACAACAAGGATGGCTTTGCATATATGATGGGTGTAAATCTCTCATCCTTGGTTCCTTTTTCAAGCTGGTGATGGGCCTTTTTCATTGCCTTGCCCAAACAACGCATGTTAGAATGTGTCCACTGTTTTGGTAAGAATGTAATTATCATTTTGCTACATACCTAGGAATACTTTATTCAAAAGGATAAGCACACATGCCAATGGTTTTGTTGATTTCTTGGAACCTCTGACCTGGTTTTGAATATAGGTCTTGGTATTCATAAACCAGGTTCAAGACTCAAGATTTGAGGTCAGATTCAAACAAATCTGGGTAAATATCAGTGTTAGCAAGTTCCCTGGTTTGGAGTATCAAACTCACAGCTTCAGGTTTTGGGTTTCGTGATCTGGACTTGACTCGACATCCTTTTTTGTGAAATCGGCACAAGAGTCAAACTGTGGAACTAATCTTTTGCTAGAACTGAAATCAAAATTTTTCTAAGATGATCTTGAACAGAGGTTAAGTTCTTTAGGCAAAACAGGTTAAACTTGTTTGAAAAGTTCACAAGCAGACTAAACTTTATAACTAATTGATTAGTTGTAGAACTCTATCCCGATGCACCAACCCGAGTTTTAATTTGGTGTAAATATTTGTGCCTATACAATATGCAATCTTGCAGAGTGTGTAATCTTACATGAAGCCATATGTGGTTTTCAAACCAAGCCCAAAGGTTCTTGAATTTGAAAAAAAAATGCCGAAATCAGAATCACAAGGAAAAATACAAAAAATAGCTCAAAATTGCACCTGGAGAACTGAGGAAAAGAATTTTAATGTCAAAACTGGAATCAAAAGCTGTCTTAGAAAGCAAGAACCAACCAACACCAGTAAATACCAATGTTATGCGATTATTGAATTTATGATTTATATTGAATTCTGGCATTTAGTTTGTAACTTTGTGAGGGAGAACTTTTGATTTTGCCTTCCTTTTTTTTCTTATTTCATTCTTTCAAAATTTTGAAACTGTCAGTTCTAGTTTGCAGTCTATTTGCTCTTCCGAAATCTCATTTCATAACTCATAGGAACCTTTGCTTCTGGGGTTTAGGTTTCAGGTAGTTGGTGAGTTGATTTTCCTTGGTTTCTTGGAAAATGGTTTTTTCACAAAGAACTCTGAAGTTAAAAAGCTCATTTCTATCGGAATTGGGATGGATTGTAACCAAAAGAGAGGGTGACGAGACGAAACAACAAACCCAACTACCAGAATGGGTCTAAGCAGAGTGGTCTCCCTTCTTATCTTCTGAAACAAACCACTCTCTCTAACCCTTTCTCTCTAAACTCATCTCAGAATATTTCTACATGCATTCA
>Ga0116229_10012485_pt1 | contig 12237 bp, 7 predicted proteins | sample S1TSphgellanicum_3_FD_87313 | JGI IMG/M metagenome (GOLD analysis project Ga0116229, IMG submission 87313) | Host-associated microbial communities from peat moss isolated from Minnesota, USA - S1T2_Fc - Sphagnum magellanicum MG | ecosystem: Host-associated > Plants > Peat moss > Unclassified...
AACTGCGCCCCAGCGGCTGGAAACGCGCGCAAGGCCCCCCTCTTTCACACCGTGCGCCAGCGCGTCGTGCGGATGGATTTCGATGAAGGGCTCGGGCCGGTGCGCGTTAAGCTGGGGCGCTCGCCCGGTTCTTGTCATCGTATGCCACTGGTCACGAACCCGACCCGAGTTCAGCGTCAGCGGATAGGATGCGCTGCAAGCATGCGCCGGTGGCCGTGCCCGAAACGCAATGAACCTGGCGCGGCGATGGGCCATGAAATCGGCAAACGAGTCCGCCTGTGCCGTAACCGGCCAGCGCGTGGGCGGCAAGCGGTCGAATTCTTCCGGCGTTAGCGCGCAAAGCCCGGACAGATCGAAGTAGCGTCGCCCTTGTCCTGCCAACCCGTTGGCGCGTGCAGACAGACGCGCATGTTCCGCGAAAATCTGAGCGGGTGATTCGAAATCGAAACCGTGTGTCGCGCCAAGCCGCTTGGCCACCTCGCAAATCGCGAACCAGTCGGGTCTGGCCTCGCCCGGGGGCGCGAGAAACGCCCTCTGGCGCGAAATGCGCCGCTCGGAATTGGTCACGGTGCCGTCTTTTTCGCCCCACGCACACGCCGGCAGCAGGACATCGGCCAGGCGTGCCGTATCGGTATCCGCGATGCAGTCAGAGACGACCACGAACGGGCAGCGGCGAAGCGCTGCGAGCACGCGATCGGCTGCAGGCAGGCTGACCACCGGATTGGTGGCGATGATCCACACGGCCTTGATTTCGCCCGTGCCGATCGCCTCGAACAGGTCGACCGCTTTCAGGCCCGGCCGCGATGCGATTCTGGGGCTCGCCCAAAACGACTGGACGATGTCCCTGTGTGCGCCATCGTCGAGATCCATGTGCGCTGCAAGCGCATTGGCAAGACCGCCGACTTCGCGGCCGCCCATGGCATTGGGCTGGCCGGTCATCGAAAAAGGGCCCGCGCCCTCAATGCCGATGCGCCCGGTCGCCAAATGGCAATTGATGATGGCATTGACCTTGTCCGTGCCGCTAGACGACTGGTTGATGCCTTGTGAGAAGACCGTGACAACGCGTGTTGTCGCTGCAAAAAGCGAATAGAACTGCAAGAGCTGATCAACGTTCAGTCCGCAGCCCGTGGCAATGCTCTCGACAGGCCCTTCCTTTCTGGCTGCGGCCAGGGCCTCATCAATGCCCTCGGTGGCGCTGGCGATGAAGCCGGCATCGCAGGCGCCGGTGCGATCCAGATAGGCCAGCAAGCCGTTAAACAGCAGGCCGTCAGCGCCTGGCGTGATCGGCAGGTGCAAATCGGCTTCGTCGCACGAGGGCGTGTGTCTTGGGTCGATGACCACCAGCCGGGCGCTGGGATTTTTCTCGCGTGCGGCCAGGATGCGCTGGTAGATCACCGGATGGCACCAGGCCGCGTTGGAGCCGACGAGAACGACAAGGTCGGCGAGCTCAAGGTCCTCAAAGCTGCACGGCACCACGTCTTCGCCGAAGGCGCGCTTGTAGCCCGCGACCGCAGACGCCATGCAAAGCCTTGAGTTGGTATCGATATTGGCCGTGCCAAGCCAGCCCTTGACGAATTTGTTGGCGACGTAATAGTCCTCGGTGAGCAGCTGGCCCGAGACGTAGAGTGCGACGCTTTCCGGGCCGTGCTCTTCGATGACGCGGGCAAATCCCGCAGCGACGCAGTCAAGCGCCTCATTCCAGCTGACCTCGCTGGAAGAAACCGCATCGGTATTGCGCTTGTCGATGATGCGCGGGGTCAAGAGACGACCTTCAAGACCGATGGTCCTGGCAAGCGCGCTGCCCTTCGAGCAAAGCCTGCCCAAGTTGGCTGGATGCTCAGGATCCCCTGTGATCTCAACCCCCGCTGCAGCCGGGCTTGCGATGACGCCGCAGCCCACGCCGCAATACGGACAGGTGCTGCGAATCGACCCGGCGCGAAGCGCGTCGCCCATCTTCAGGCCGCTTGCGGGATATCGGCGTGGGCGCGGCCAAAGAGCAGGCGGTCGCGCATGTGCGCGATATTGTGCTTTTTGAGAATCAACTCGTGATACCACGGGCCATCGCTGGCATCGCCAACGAGAATCACGCCTGCCAGGCGCGAATTGGCGATGACAAGCCGCTTGTAAACACACGCCGCAGGGTCACGCATGATGAGTTCTTCGCTTCCCGTGACGTCGGTCGATCCCGCCTGGAAGACCTCGATACCCGTGACCTTCAGCGAGCACGCGGGCTCGGAGCCGCTGTAGGCAAGATGGCCGGCGCCAGCAAGGTGCGCAGCGCACACCCGCGCCTGCTCGAAAAGCGGCGCGACGATGCCGTAGGTCATGCCGCGGTGCTCGCAGCACTCTCCGACCGCGTAGATGCGCGGATCGAAGGTCTGCAAGGTATCGCTGACACAAATGCCGCGCCTGACCTCAAGGCCGGCCTTGCGTGCAAGCCCGACGTTTGGCGCAATGCCCACGGCCAGCACGACGATCTCGGCACTGAGCACCTCGCCACTGGCCAGGACGACTTGCTCGATGCGGTTTTTACCCCTGAAGAGGGCCGTGGTCGCGCCCAGCCGGAAGTCGATGCCCCGCGCCTTGAGGGACTGCATGACAAGCTCGGCACCAAACGCGTCGAGCTGCCTTTCCATCAGGTGGCTCTTGCTGTGGACGACGGTCACCGACATGCCCTGCTTCTGCAAGCCATGCGCCGCCTCGAGCCCGAGCAGACCGCCGCCGATGACGACCGCGTGGCGGGCGCTTTTTGCCTTGTGTCTTAGCGCTTCGACATCGCCCAGGTCGCGAAACGTCATGACGCCTTCAAGCTCCGCCCCGGGAATGCTGAGGCGGTTGGCACTTGAGCCGGTGGCGAGAAGCAGGCGGTCATAGCTTAGCGCGTGCCCCAAGCGTGTCATCACCACTCTTTTTGCCCGGTCGATGGCAATCGCTTCATCGCCAACATGAAGTGCAATGCCTTCGGCCTCGTACCATGGCGGCTCGTTTAGCGACAGTTCCTCGCGCGAACACTCGTTGGCGAGGTAGGACGAAAGCATGATGCGGTTGTAGTTGCCAAAAGGCTCGGCGCTAACGATGGTGATGTCATAGCGGTCAGGCGCGATGCGCAACAGTTCCTCGATGACGCGCATGCCGGCAAGACCGTTGCCGACCATGACAAGTCGGGCGCGAGCCGGGGAAGCCGCGACGCTCGCGACGGGAACCGCCACCTGCACCGCACCCTTGCAAACGCGCACCGGATAGGTCGGCACCGACACGCTTGCGTCTTCGAGCGCGACGCCATCGGCGAGGCCGAAATGCTGCTTGTAGATCGGCGAGGCGACGACCAGTTTGCCGTCGATGTCGCCGATGATGCCGCGCGCGATGACATTCGCACCGGAGAATGGATCGCGGTTGCCAAGGGCATAGACCTGATCGCTTTTGCCGACCCGGAAAAGCGCGATTTGCTCGCCGCAAACCAGTGCTGCGACGCCCATATCGGGAATGATTTCGTCAAGGGCGCAGACCGTGCGCCAAAGCGTGCGCGCGCTCACGCCAGCACCTCGCCGGAATTGATCTCGGCGAGGGAATCCGGCTTTCGTTCATTTTCCCGCGCGGGCCTGATCTGGCCACGCTCCGTGACAAAGATGATGTTCGGGTCCGCCGCCGTATCGTTGACGAAGGTGCGAAAACGCCGCAACTTGGCCGGATCCTCGATGGCACTCTTCCATTCGCAGGCATAGGTATCAACCAGGTGCTGCATGTCCGCCTCGAGCTCGGCGCCAATCCCAAGCTTGTCGTCGCACACGACTGCGCGCAGGTAATCGAGGCCGCCTTCGAGGTTATCGAGCCAGCTGGCAGTGCGCTGCAGGCGGTCTGCCGTGCGAATGTAGAACATCAGGAAGCGATCGATGTATTGCACCAGCGTCGCGTGGTCAAGATCGGAGCACAGCAGGTCGGCGTGGCGCGGCTTGACACCGCCGTTGCCGCACACATACAGGTTCCAGCCGCGCTCGGTGGCAATCACACCGACATCCTTGCCCTGCGCTTCGGCGCATTCGCGGGTGCAGCCCGAAACACCAAACTTGAGCTTGTGCGGCGAGCGTACACCGCGATAGCGTTTCTCCAGTTCGATGGCAAGGCCGGTACTGTCCTGGACACCGTATCGGCACCAGGTGCTGCCAACGCAGGACTTCACGGTCCTTAGCGCCTTGCCGTAGGCATGCCCCGATTCGAAGCCAGCGGCAATCAGCTCCGACCAGATCGCCGGAAGCTGGTGCACCTGGGCGCCGAACAAGTCGATGCGCTGGCCCCCGGTGATCTTGGTGTAGAGCCCATACTTCTTCGCGACTTCACCAATGGCGATGAGCCCCTGCGGCGTGATTTCACCGCCGGGAACGCGCGGAACCACCGAATAGCTGCCATCTTTTTGGATATTGGCCAGAAAGTGGTCGTTGGTATCTTGCAGGCGCGCATGCGTGGGCGTGAGAATCGCTTCGTTCCAGCATGAGGCGAAAATCGAAGCCACCGCAGGTTTGCAGATGTCGCAGCCGTGGCCGCGCCCATGACGCGCGATCAGCGCGTCGAAATCGCGGATGTTGTTGATCCGCACCAGGTGGAACAGTTCCTGGCGCGAGTAGGCGAAGTGCTCGCAGAGGTGGTTATTGACCGCGACGCCCTGGCGCGCCAGTTCGTGCTTGAGAATCTGTGTCACAAGCGGTGCGCAGCCACCGCAGGTGGTGCCCGCCTTGGTACAGGTCTTGAGCGCGCCCAAGGTGGTTGCGCCTGCGACGACAGCGGCGCAAAGATCGCCCTTGCTGACGTTATTGCACGAGCAGATCTGGGCGGCGTCGGGCAATGCGCCAACGCCAAGCCCGCTCGAGGGCTTTTCTCCGACTGCAGGAAGAATCAGGGTCTCCGGCCGGTCTGGCGCGGTGATGCGATTGAGCATCATCTGCAGCAGTGTGCCGTAGTCGTCGGCCTCGCCAACGAGGATGCCGCCTAAGATTTCGCGGCCATTGGCATCGACAACCAGTTTCTTGTAGACCTCGCGGCGCTCGTCGACGTAGGTATAGCAAAGGGCACCCGGCGTTTGCGCATGGGCATCACCAAAACTCGCGACGTCAACGCCAAGAAGCTTGAGCTTGGTGCTCATGTCAGCGCCGCCAAAGCCTTTGTCATGAGCCCCGAGCAGGCGCTGCGCGGCAACCTGGGCCATCTGGTAGCCCGGTGCGACCAGGCCATAGATGCGACCGGCGTGCAAGGCGCACTCGCCAATCGCGAGGATGTCGGCATCGCTTGTGACGCAGTCATCGTTGACGACAATGCCGCCGCGCGCTCCGACTTCAAGCCCGGCTGCGCGCGCCAGCTCGTCGCGCGGCCGGATGCCGGCAGAAAAAACCACCATGTCGCATTCGAGCTCGCTGCCATCGGCAAAAACGAGCCGGTTTGCGTGGTTCAGGCCGGCTGCGATTTCGATGGTGTTCTTGCCGGTGTGCACGGTGACGCCAAAGGCTTCGATCTTGCGTCGCAGGATGCGTCCGGCACCCTCGTCGATTTGCACCGCCATGAGGCGCGAGGCGAATTCGACGACGTGCGTTACGAGCCCCATATCCGTGAGGGCACGGGCGGCTTCGAGGCCGAGAAGTCCGCCACCGATCACCACGCCAGTTTTTGCTGCCGCGCCAAAAGCCAGGATCGCCTCGAGGTCTTCGATCGTGCGATAGACAAAACAGCCGGCGCGCTCGCGTCCGGGGATCGGTGGCACAAACGGCGCCGAGCCTGTTGCGAGGACCAGCTTGTCGTAGCGCACGCGTTCGCCATCAGCAAGCAGCACCGACTTGTCGCTGCGATCAAGTGCTGCGACCTTGCTGTTAAGGCGCAGCTTGATGTGCCTGTTGCGCTCGAAAAAGCCCTCCTCGACCAATGACAGCTCGCTTGCCGAAGTCCCGGAGAAAAACGCCGACAGGTGCACCCTGTCGTAGGCCGCGCGCGGTTCCTCGGCAAGCACGACGATGTCGTCGCTGTCCTGGCCTTTTTGCGCAAGGTGTTCGATCAGCTTGTGTCCGACCATGCCATGGCCAACGACGACAATTTTCATGGGCGTAATCCTTGTTGTCGCATCAGGAAGAAGGCGCGAGCTTGGGGTTGGCGTTGACCGCGACACCGGCACGCTCGCCAGCCTCGGGCATCGCCCATACCAGCCATTCGTGGCGCAGGACAAACACCGTCGCCGTGGCAAGCGCAGCGAGCACGCCGAAGGTGGCAAAGCCGATCTGGTAATTGCCCGTCGACTCCTTGGCGATGCCCATGACGACGGGCAGATAGAACCCGCCGATACCGCCAGCAGCGCCGATCAGGCCGGTCATCACGCCCGACTGCTTGGGCCATCGCTGCGGCACGAGCTGGAAGGTTGCGCCATTGCCAAGACCAAAGCCGACATACATGGCAAACAGCAGTGCGATGCCGCCTGCAAGCGGGGGCATCAGGAGCGCGAAGGCGAAGTCGAAAAGCGAAATTGCGCTCAGCAGGACCAGTAGCGCACGCACGCCGGTCAGACGGTCGGCGATCAAGCCGCCAAGCGGGCGCAGCATGGCTCCGGTGAATGCGAAGGCGGCGAGATTGAGGCCGGCATCGACCTTGGTCATCTGGTAGAGGTTGACCAAGAGCAGCGAGACGTAAGAGGACATGCCAACGAAGCCGCCAAAGGTGATGCTGTAGACGAGCATCAGCGCCCAGGTGTCGCGCATCGCCAGCATCGCCCGGTAGCGCTTGGGCAACACGGCGATGGCGATCAGCGCGCCTGCGACAGGCAGAAGCAAAAGCCCAGCCTTGCCCGAGCCGAAGGCGCCAGCGTGCGCCAGGAGCACGAGCACCACCATGCCAACCAGGGTGGCGAGAAAGGCCAAGGCGGCGCCGCCCTTGCTGCCGGACTTGACGCTTTTGTCTTCGGCAAAAAAGACGAGGGCGAGCGCAGCAAGTGCCAGCAGCGGCAGTGCCGCAAGGGTTGCGCGCTGCCAGCCGTAATGTTCGGCAAGGCCCGGGAACATGAATCCGTCAAGGACTGCACCGATGTTGCCGGCCGCAGCCAGACCGAGCACCAGGCCCTGGACCTTGGGCGCATACGTGCTGCCCGCCATCGGTAGCGCAACCGCGAAGCTCGCGCCGCCAACACCGAGGAAGACGCCAAGCACGAGCAGCAGCGCATAGCTCGGCACGATCGGCAGCGCGAGCACCAGCGGCCCGACCGCCGAGAGCGCGATACCAAATAGCGCGAGCGTTCTGCCATTGACCGACTGGAACAGATTGCCAAGGGTCACGCGCAGAATCGCCGCTGACAGCACCGGCACTGCGACGAGCAAGCCCTGCTCGGCCGGCCCAAGCCCGAGCGACTTGGCGACAAACGGTGCGAGCGGACCAAGCAGCACCCAGACCGTAAAGCCGGTATCGAAGTAGAGGAAACAGGCGATGAGCGAGCGCCAGTTGCCGCTCTTAAGAGATGCGCCTATCGATTTCATGAAGCCTCCAGAAAAAAAGACGCGGCCGCAAAATGAAAACGGCGCCTCGCCGTGCCTGCGCACTGACGGACGCCGTTGTCCAGGTTGGTCATGGTGGTCATCGCTCCCGAACCCGACGCTGGGTCTCTGCTGGTGCACGACCGGGAAGCGGCACAACTTATGCAAGGCCCATGCCACTTTGCTGCAATACAACATGCTCCTTCTTGTGCTGCGCAAGCGAGTTCTTGCATGAGCGCGCGCATTCTCCTCATCGATGTTGAAGCCGCGCGTACCGACGCCCTTGCGCGAGCGCTCGCCGCTGCCGGGCTTGAGTTGCTAGGCGTCGTGTCGGACACCGCCGATGTTTACGCGCAGGTAGAGATGCTCAACCCGGATGCGATTCTGATTGGCGTCGATTCGCCAACACGCGACACGCTCGAGGGGCTGGCGGTCATCGGTCGACACTTCCCGCGCCCCATCTTGATGCTCAGCGATTCGTCGGACACGGAATTGGTGCACCGCGCTGCGCGCGATGGCATCAGCACCTATGCCGTTGACGGCATTTCGCCACTTTTGTTGCGCTCGCTGCTTGAAGTCACGATCGCGCACTTCCAGAATCTGAAGGCGATGCAGGCTGACCTCAACCAGGCGCAAAAGGCCCTCTCCGATCGGCGCGCCATCGACCGCGCGAAATACCTCATCATGGAGCGTCTGGGCGTGGGTGAAGACGAGGCCTATCACCAGTTGCGACGCGAGGCCATGGATCAGGGCATTCGCATCGGCGTTCTGGCGCGAAGGCTGATTCAGGCGGGCGAAACAATCAAGGCCAAGGACAAAAACCCATGAACCCCTACGCCATGAGCGAAGCGCCGGTGGTCGACTTCGGGCCGCCTGAGAAGCGCGAGGTGACCATCGGCTTCGTTGCGCTTAGCGATTGCGCGAGCGTCGTCATGGCCAGGCATCTGGGCCTCTTTGAGCGCTATGGCCTTGAGGTCACCCTGAAACGGCAGCCGAGCTGGGCGGCCTTGCGCGACCGCCTTTACCTGGGCGAGATCGATGTCGCCCACCTGCTCTACAGCACGGCCTATGCGCTCGATCTTGGCGTTGCCGGCCCGCAGATCGACATGGCCATCCTGATGGGCCTGAACTGCAACGGCCAGGGCATTGTCCTCTCCGAGCGACTTCTTCGGGCCGGCGTCGTCGACGCCTTGTCCCTTTGTCGCCTTGTGCGAAGCCAGCCCGCGGCCCTCACCTTCGCGCAGACCTTTCCGACCGGTACACACGCGATTTGGCTTTACTACTGGCTCGCTCAAGCAGGCATCGATCCCAAGCGTGACGTGCGCATGATGACAATGCCACCAAGACAGATGCCAGAGGCCATGCAAAGCGGCAGAATCGATGGATACTGTGCGGGCGAGCCGTATGGCGGCAGCCGCATCGCGGCCGCACACGGCGGGTTCAAAGTGGCTGCGAGCGCTGCCATCTGGCCTGACCATCCCGACAAGGTGATGGCGGCGTCGCGCTCGTTCGTCAAGCGCTACCCGGCCACCAGCAGGGCACTGATTGCGGCCGTGCTCGAGAGCGCGCGTTACTGCGACGACCCCGGCCATCACGCACATCTGGCGAGCGTGCTTGCCGGGCCAAAGCAGCTTGACGTGCCTGCCGAAACGATACAGGCCGCATTCGATTTCGAGCCGGATGTCGCAGGTGGCGGCTCGCCCTTGCGATTTTTCGGCGACGGCCTCGTGACCCATCCTTTTGCTTCCGACGGCATGTGGTTCCTGACGCAACTGGTTCGCCTCGGGTTCGCAGGCGAGGACATCGACTATCGCCAGGTGGCCAATGCCGTGACCCAAACCGGACTCTATCGCGAGGTCGCCAAGGCCATGGGCGTGCCCTTGCCCGAGGATGTCGATCGCAGCGTCCGGCTTCTTGGCGGCGATGTCTGGGACGCACGCGATGTCGATGGCGCGCTGCCGGCGGCCCGCTAAGCCAGGTTGCCGAGGCAGCCTAGCGGCTTGCACCTACGCGGATATTCTTTAGCGACGTCATCGCGTCGGTTTCGAAAAACCCGTCGCCCCCCACGTAGGCGGCCAGCATGGGCAGCGAATCGAGTCCCCAGAAGAGCTTGTCGTTCACGATCATGGTCGGTACGCCAAAGACACCGGCCAGAAGCGCACACTCGGTATTTGCGCGCAACGCGTCCTTGACGGCGGCAGCGCTGATGCGCTGATGGACATCGGATGCGCCGAGCTCTTCTGCAAGCCCCATGAACGTGGCGTCATCCTGCGGATCAAGACCGGTTGCAAAAAGTGTCGCGAAAACCTTCGAGATGACCTCGGCGCCTGAGCCCAGTGCGATGATCAGGCGCAAGTAGCGCACCGGATTGAAGGGATGCGATGCCGGCATTTTGAACGGGATGTTCCTTTGTCGCGCGAGCCACGTGCAGTACTCGTAGGTGAAAACGCGCTTGGCGGGAATTTCCGCGGGGCCCTTCTGGCCCAAGGCGTTAAGCAGGGCCGCAAACAGCACCGGGCACGGCGTGAAATCGATCGGCGGCTTGCACTGGCTTAGCGTCGCATGAAGCAGATACGCAAACGGCGAGACGACGTCGAAGTAAAAGATGCCGTGGGTCTTGGCCGTAGCGGCAGAATCTGTTTGCAAGCCGGCGTCTTTCGTATCAGGGGGCAAGCTTGCGCGCAAGCTTGCAAAGAAGACGCAAGCTTAACCGAACTCGCCTTCGCGCTTAACCGATCCGTGCCAGGGCAGCGTCGCTGCGGCCATTGCGGATGCTGGCCATTTGTTTGCGGTAGGTTTCGCGAAAGCGTCGCGAATCGATGTGCTGGCGCAGCACCTGCCTCACCTGCCAGATCAGCCTTAAGCCCCGGTTCTCGCCGCGCGCGAAGTAGCGTTCGGCATCGGGCACGACCTGCTCGCAAAGCACGCCAATCCATTTTTTCTGCATCGCCGCGACGCTGAATTCCTGTGCACGCTTGAAGCCGTTTTCGACCATTGCCTGGTACAGCATCGGCTGGGCCTTAAGACGGGTCACGGCCTGTAAGACATCCTCGGCTGAATCAATGGCAACGTAATCGAGCTGCGAGCGCCTGAGTTCGCGAAATGCCGGCTCGTCGTTCAGAAGCGCAGGCACGCCAGCAAGCCAGGCATTGATCAGTTTGCTCGCCGGCTTTTGCACCAGCATGCAGGGCGCCTCCTCGCGGTGTGCGATGACCAGGTCGATGCTGGAATAGTCATGCCAGTTCGGGCTGTCGGCGCTAAAGGAGACGCCGAGCCGGCGCATCGACTGCGCGAAGCTCGCACTTACGAGCCATGGCGTTGTCGTGCCGAGCCGGCCGAAGTAGGCGGCGCGCTCGATGGCAAGGCCGCGCCCTGCCGCACGGCCCACCAGCCCGGGCTGCGGCCAAAGCGCCAGGGTCGAGGTCTTCGGCTTCTCGCCCTCAAGCCCGTTTTGCACGATCTCCCAGTTGCACACGGTGGTCTTTGGCCGGTCGGCCCTGATGCTGACGATGTAGTTCGCAAAATACGGCGCGAACCAGCGATTGAGCGCGTCACGGTGGGCGATGTTGATTGCGTTTGGCGCAAGGCGCTCGCCAATGGTCACGCGCAAGCCGCGTTCGCGCAGTTGATTCTCGCAACGCAGATAGGTCTGCAAGACCCAGCACGTCTCGCCGGGGGCAAAGCGTTCGGGATGCAGATCGATCTCCCGAGCGCTGGTCTTCCACAGTTGCGGCCATTCAAGGCCGAGACGGCGCTGCACGAAATGGATGCTGGGCACGAACATGGTCTTCGCCTCGGTGCTGCTGCAAGACGTGCCTGGCTTATGCCACTGCGCTCGCAACACGTGCCAAGCTACCGGGTCGAAGTTGAATCTAGCTTTCCAAATCCTTGACAATTCCTGTACGAGCGAAGAAATCCTGCATGGGTTTGCCCGGTCAAAAAGCCGCGCCTGGCAGATTCGCCACACATTTTCCGGTACTGTTCGGATTCGCCGCGATTGCCGCGCTCCTGTCACAAAGGCGCCATAGCATCAGCCGTTTGCCCGATCGAGAAGCGTCTAAAGCGCCCCGGCGTTGAACGCCCGTTGAACGACCTATGTCACCCCGGTTGAGCGCGTCATGCGCGAGACCATCGATCCGACCCGCAGGAGAGCGGGCCCGCAGCACCGGATAGCGCCGATGAGATCTGCCAAAAAGCACGTGTCCGCGTGGATGAGCCAAGCGAGCTTGCTTACGGCATTGTTTGCAAGCGGGCTTCTTGTGCCCTGCGCGTTGAGCGCGCAAGCCCTTCAGACTGCGAACGGCAACTCTGGCGCGGCCAATGCCGCGGCCGATATCGAAGGCTCAGGCGAGGATTTCTGGAACCTGCACGCCCAGGGAACCGTGACCGACCAGTTCTACCCGCCATTTGCCGCGCCGTATTCCGGTGCGATGAGCCTTGATCCGCATCGAAGCAGTGCCGAGACCACCGACGTCACGCTGTACTTCGGACTCAGGCTGTGGCGCGGCGCCGGACTCTTTCTCGATCCCGAACTCGACCAGGGTTTCGGCCTTAGCAACACCACCGGGCTTGCCGGGTTTTCCAGTGGCGAAGCCTACAAGATCGGTGCCAACCTGCCCTATCCGAGGTTGCAGCGCGCCTTCGTTCGGCAGGTGATCGATCTTGGCGGCGATGCGCAGGAGCTCGATGACGGACCCAACCAGCTCAAGGGCAACACCACCGCCAACAACCTGACGCTTACGCT
>Ga0116229_10012486_pt1 | contig 12237 bp, 9 predicted proteins | sample S1TSphgellanicum_3_FD_87313 | JGI IMG/M metagenome (GOLD analysis project Ga0116229, IMG submission 87313) | Host-associated microbial communities from peat moss isolated from Minnesota, USA - S1T2_Fc - Sphagnum magellanicum MG | ecosystem: Host-associated > Plants > Peat moss > Unclassified...
TTTTTTTTTTATTTTTATTTTAAAAAAAGGTTAAAAATTTTAATTTTTTAAAATAAAAAAAATTATTTTTAAAAAATTTTTTTTTTTTTATTTTTTTATTTTTTTTTAAAATAAAAAAATTATTTTTTTGATGTTTTTTAATATTTTAAAAAAGGTTTTTTTTTTTTTTTTTTCCTTTCTTTCAATTTTGTGATGTAGCCAAAGTTGTGATCATTGATAAGCCGAATATGAAAGTTTTTTTTCACATAAAAAGGATCCATTATCCTTGTATATTTGTGGCTACCTAATACTGGAACTTATTACAAAAATCTGGCAAATTGGGGAGAAAATCTTGAAATCTGGTGAATTTGGAGCCTTTTTTCCCATGAAAAATCCTTCACAGATGTAGAAATTGTAGTTTTCAGGAAGAAATTTGGCAAAAATTTGCCCCCCACAAAAAAAAAAACCATTGATTTTAGCACCTGTGGTGCTCGGCTGTGCAATGGTTGGAATTGGAACCAATGTTTTTTTGGGGACAAATTCTGTCATTTTTTCAAGAAAAAAATTGGGATAAACAACAAAAATAAAAAAAAAAAAAAAAAAAAAAAAAAAACCGTGGTTAAAATACTATAGTACCTCGGCAGGCAGCTTATATTATTTTTATAAATGATGAAAATTTCAAAATTATATATTTTTTCAAAAAAAAATAATTGTGAAGGAAAATAAAGAATAATCTTTACAATCTTCTGAGAATATTCTATTTTCGAAACGGAATCTTCAAAATTATTTAATTAATTGGCAGACACATGGTGAGGCCGCCCCTTATACTAACTACTACGGTAGTAGTACCCACCCGAATCATTTTTCTTCGAAAAATGAACGCTGGTTCTAAATCGAGGGCTCATAAGAAGGCACGAATAATGCAGTTCAAGGCCTGGGGGGCCCAAATCTTGGGAATTGTTGGTGTGAAAATTGAGGTCATTTGTTTCTGACAATATCTTATACCCTCCGAAAGAAAACTTTTTGAAAATTTGGTCTTTTGTATTTCGATGCACCAAACCCCACAGAAATTTTCCCTTTAAAATTTGAGGGGGACCTTCTGTAACCAGAAAATCCCACAAAAGAAGGTATCGTCCACTTTTGTAAGGTCCCCCCAAATTTGAAAAGTTCTTTACTTAGGGTAAGGAACAGCTTTGAACTTGTGGCTTTTGGCTGGGCCCCTCAAATCCTCAAAAAACAGCCCTCAAATGTTGTTCCTTACTCTATACCAAAAAGACCCTTGTGTGCAAATTAAGGCCATAAATAAATGTAAATAATGCTGTACATAAATAAATGGCTTAATAATGCAATAAAATCTTACAGCCATTATTAAATCTTGCAAATTAAAATGCAATGAGAATTGCTCTATTTTGTAAGGTGCCATAATTCAATGTGTGGCTGTGATTTTTTTTTTCCCGTTAGTTTTTCAATTTTGCCAAAGTGGTGATCATTAATAACAATATTTAGCCATAATTGGTTACAAAGCAGATCTGATAATAGGTTTTTTTTTTGGAAATAATTCTATACTGTGATCACTACTAAAGCCTAAGGTAAAATATCTGGCGATTTTAAATTTTAAATATCAAAATATGGCGAATTTAGGTCATTTAAAAAAAAATAAAATCCTTTGTTCATGTTCTTGGGTCATTTCTTCCCCTCCACAAAATGGGCGAAAATTTGCCACAATAAAGAAATGCTGGTGCCATTATGCAATACATTAATATAACTACATTATACGAAACAATTTTTCTTTTCAATTTTGTGATGATGTAGCCAAAATGATGATCATCTATAAGAAGATTAGCCAAATTTGGTTGTAAATGAGAGATGAAACTACACAAATTTAAGCATCCTTTTATATTATATTGGCTAACTACTAAAACTTAAATATAAAGTTCCAAGATATCTATTACATTTTGGAAATATGAAAAATTGATTTACAACCCCTAAAAAACATGGATTTTCACATTTCATATTTTTCACTTCTCCATATGGGCCCCTCCCCCCGGCCCATGATGATGTAAGCCCAAAAATTTAGGGGAGCCCTTCCTCAATGGAAAAAGTAAAAGGTCTTTTTATTTAAATAGTGGGAAGTTTGCATCCAAATGGTTGAAGAAGGTCCCTTCGATTGATGAAAAACATGTTCTCAGCCGGAAAGTGCTTGTACACCTTCCGAACAGCCTTCCGGGAAATTTGTAATTTTATTTTATTTTATTTTGATGAGAGGGAGACCTACCCACCCACTTACCTACTTTATGGTCGACTTTAAAATTTGACATGTGCAATTGTATTCCCTATTCCGTGACCGAAGGTGGTCCCTCCTCAAGGCTCAAAAACAAAACACCTGTTCCGGGAGAGCCCAATCGGTCCCGAAATGCTGTCTTTTGTGTGGCTGTGGAGTAAAGTATCTAGCCGGGCCTGGCTGCACAGCCGTCATGCAGTTGTCATGTGCGTGGCCCTACGGACAACACAAATGGTGGTGATCGTTGCAAGCTTCACAGTGCAGTCGTGCTTTTTTCCAGGTCCGGAGTCAGGACCAAGGCTGGTTGGTTCTTTTTTTAAAACTTTGACGAAGAACCTCCTATTTCCGATTCTTTAAAAAGGTCCGGAGTTTTGAGAGCTCTTCACCTTTTATGAACCTCCCTCCTACACAGCCTCCTCATTCAGAAGCTTGTAATAATTCTTTTGTTAAAAAAGTGAGGTGCAATTCCCTAATTGAGGCCCTTGTAATTTGGCCATTGTTTTACTACGATTAGACAAACCCTGGCCCAAACGACACGATAGAGCAACGACTACTCGGACCCCATGCACACTGAAAAACCAACCGAGAAAATGAATCAGCTCGCAACAACTACAAGGAGCCCATGCATGCTGAAAACCAAGAAAAATGAATTGGCTCATCGCGTAACAAGCCCTGCCCTCACCCCAAGATCTTGAACCGAACGAAAATTACATGCTAGCCTACATCTGTTGTTGTTGTACAGGGACAACTTCATCAACACATGTCGTCTTTCTTTCCGTCCGAAAATTAATTAATTAATTAATTAATTTTGAAGATTCCATATTGACGAGTGGAATATTCCTAAATATCCCAAAAGATCCTCTATTGTCCATCACAAAAAAAATTGTTCATTTGAAGATTTTTTATTATTTTTTTTCCTTGAAAATTTCAAGATTTCTGCAAATTATCTAAATTGCGTCAAGCTGCCAAGGTAAACTAACTACCATAGTTCATAGTAATTACACACACACCCACACGCTCACAAAATGTGGAATCAAATGAAAAAAATGACCAATGATTTTTTTGATCAAAAAACAAATTGCTATGCGAAAAATTTGGAAAAATGCGTAGGTATTTTGCACTAAAATGTGTATTTTTTAGTTTAAATTCGCTAAAGATTGGGAGAATTTTACTGAAATTTCATTATCTCAAAATTGAAAAAAAGAAAAGAAAAAAACCCACCACTTAAACTTTCATTTTAAGAAAAAAATTAATCCCCAAAAAAGCTACGTTTTTCCCTAGGTTTTCCCTCTACAAGGAAAGCCAACTAAAAATAATAATTAAAAAAAGAAAAAAAAATGTACTTGCACAGAAAAATGCAAAAGTGCTTGAGGAGGAAGAGGAGGAGGAGGAGGAGGAGAAGAAGGCCTGGCAAAAAGTTCAGGAGGTGACGCTTCCTTGACGCTTGGCGAAAAAGCTCACCACCACCACCACAGGGCGGAAGCAGAAGGTAAATGCACTGCCTGCGGCGCCCCTCACCTAATTCCCAACCTCGACTTCTTTAAAAATAGCGTGACTAGCGAGCGAGCGAGCGAGCGTTGCTTCCTTCAGGTATGGCCGTGCTTATTATGAAGATGATGAAATCGCGGAAGAGGAGAAGGAAGGAGTTTAGCAGAGCCTCTCTCTCTCTCTCTCTCTCTCTCTCTCTCTCTCTCTCTTTTTGATGTAACAGAAGAGTTTGTTTCAGCGGTATTATTATCATTCTTCGCCTTTGTGTTCTGATGCTTTTGTTTGTTTGTTGTTGTTGTTTACATACCGTGACAGGCTTTCTGTTTTTTTGTGTCCCCCCGCCCCCCTGGTCTGTTGTCCAAGCTTCTCAATAAGCAAGCAAGCACTTGGAAGCATGGCCGGGCAGAATGTGTTCAACGAAATATTAGCTGGAGATGATACGTTTAAGTTCTATACGGACGGCGAATGGAAGACGTCAACCTCGGGGAAGACCGTCAACATTATTAATCCCTCCACTCTGAAGCCCGTGTTCAAAGTGCAAGGTGTGTTTGCTTTCTTAGAAGACATCCTTTTATCTTCGGAAACTATGAAAATCCTTTCAGGAAACTACGTATTGTCAGTTCTTCTTTCTGCTAGGTATTGATTGATCTGCTTGCTTGTTTGTTAGTGAAAGAGAGCGAGGTAAGCGATGTGAAGAAATTTGTGGCACCGGAAGAGTGAGTAGCTCTTGTTGTGTGTGTCGTGATATTTGTTTGTCATCACTAGTGTCGCAGGTTGAAGAATTGTTGAGGGAATGGAAACGATATATGTGTAGTTGTAGATGAAGGGCACACCTCTCTATATCGGCTATGTTGGAATCCCAGATGGTCGATCTAAGCAAAGTTCCCTTTGATCTGACTCTGAAGATCAGATCCAAGCGCAGTTGTCTGATTGGATTTATTAGTTCTTTCACATTTAGTCATCTGGCGACCAAACTGATGTCGTCCCTACGACTGGAAGCAAGCAGTAGTACCGCCTTGCTTTTTTCTGACTGTGCAGCTACTGTGAATTTTGATTCTAGCATGTATATCATCATCATCATCATCATCATCATCATCATCATCATCATCATCAACATTTGAATAAGTGTTAGAAGGAGATCTGATTTTGCATTATGATTAGACAGTCATAAATATTGATCTCTTTGTTCCTGCAGCCTGCACTCAAGATGAAGTGAACAAGTCTGTGGATAGTGCCAAAGCTGCACAGAAAATCTGGGCAAAGACACCCCTGTGGAAAAGAGCAGAAACACTCCACAGATTTGCTGCTATTCTCAGGGAGCACAGCGTAGCCATTGCAGGTTGCCTGGTCAAGGAAATTGCAAAATGCCAGAAAGATTCAGTGACTGAAGTGAGAGAGATGCAAAGACCCTGAATTGCCTGCCCTTGGGAATAGAATTATGTATTTGCATTGATATGCTTGACATGCTGGAAGCTGGAATATTTGCTGTATGGCTTGTCATCTCGAAGTTCCAGTTGCTTTTGCTCTTCTTCTCCTCTCTTCTGTACATTTCTTGTGAGCGTGTGTGGTTTCTTGCATCCATATGCTCTCTGACTCCATTATGCCAGTCTGAGTTGTTGCTTTGCTTGAGAGTGTACCTCAATTGTTTCTTAACACATCATTTGTGGCATGGCATCTTAAGGTGGTGCGGTCAGCTGACCTTATATCATACACAGCAGAGGAGGGTATCAGGATTCTGGCTCAAGGGAAATTTTTGGTTTCTGACAGTTTTCCAGGAAACGAGAGGAATAAATATTGTTTGGAATCAAAGGTAAGTAATTGGACATGCATTTGATTCTGGTTTTTTGACCTGCCTTCATACCATTGAAATGAGTAAGAAAACTGGTGATTTGAGCTTGTGGGATTATTGTCTGACATCCGACAAAGGTAATATTGTACAGTTCTGTGATTTTTCGTAATGTGTGGATGCCAGATTCCACTGGGAGTTATTCTTGCAATTCCTCCATTCAACTACCCTGTCAATTTAGCTGTTTCCAAGATTGCCCCAGCACTGATTACAGGAAATGCTATTATCCTCAAGCCTCCCACACAGGTAATTCCCCACATTGCATTCAGTTTAGCTATTCACAGTTTGTACTTGTGCAGGGCTAGGTACTGAATGTTCATAAACTTTATCTGGTGGGGTCTATAGGCTTCAGAAATCCTTTTACATGCACATTCCAGGTGTTTCCAGTTTAGAAGGATTTGCATTGAAAACTTCTAGATATAGTGATTTTTCTTGATGCACTGTTGGGATCTCCTCAGAGCATACATGCTAAAATTTGGCCAGGGTGGTTAAATTCACACCAGCCTATTATTTTTGAGCTGAATTTTGCCATTTTCTGACAAAGTTATTGGGAAAAAATTGTTTTTCAGGTGTAAATTTGACTAATTTTGCTAATCTTATTGTTAAATTTTGACACCATATAAATGAGAAAAAAAGCACTTATTCACACAGAGTTATACAAAAGTGTTAAATTTGTAGATGCAAACTTAACATGCTGGTAATCAAATTATTTTCGTATTATGGAGGGGGATATGGGTCATTGTCAGTTCCACAACTCATTCAGGTTTCTGTAAACACTTTCTGAAGAATGAATTCAAGGTGGAACAGATAGGATATGTAAGTTTTGGTTCTTTTTTCAGTCCAGAAGACAGCCCGTAATGTCAGATGTTTCTGGTTCAAAAGTAAGGACAAGATAAGGCCTATGGAGTTTCTCCATGGCATCAAGGTTGTAAAAGCTTCAGAGTTATCTTCTTAACTAGATTTCCTGGTAGATATTTAGTTCCTGATGTTCAGTAAGTCAGTCTGTAAGAATGTGTGATTTGTATCCCAAAGGATACTAATTGTGCAGTCTTTCTAGCCAACTTCCACTTTTTGACATATTAGGTTGATTTTTAGTTGTCTTATTGTGTAATGCTTTTCCTATTTTTCCTTCTGAGTTATCTTCAATGAGAAGGTGTGCAGATCATCTGTTCGTTCCTGATATCCCTGAGGAATGACTCCATTTACCTAGACAAAGAATCTATTGAGGGTGGCATATGCCCTAACATCATTCTGTGAGCTTAATGGTACTTCTAGAATGGCTTCTCTTTGCAATTTCTTTGATTTAGCATTATCTTTGAAATCAATAGGCATACACATTAACATTTTTAAGAAGCATACTCAGCTTAATTATGCTGGTATCAACATGATCTGTGTGCCTTATGCAGATTCCAATATTTTTGAATCTGCCAAGTTCTGAGTAGCCCATGGTGAATTTTGTAAATTCTTAAAACATTTGGGTCAAGAGATGTTTATGTAATCACATGGTGAGCTTAATAAGTCTTAATGAGTCAATTTTTCTATTGAATTGCACAGAAGAATTGTGTTCAATGTTTTTGCCGTTGGAATCTACAAAATAGATATGTCACAGCTTTTTAAATCCTGGGTGGGGAGCTTTGCAAAACCCGCCTTGTTCTCCAGAGCTCATGCTTTTAAAGCTCTGCATGTTATCTCTCTCTGCTCTTCATTTTTCCTTGTCTGGTTTATTTTGGTCTTATTCTTTTTGCCTTCCTCTTTCTTCTTGTTTTTTTGGTCATTTCCTTCTCTGTAATGTTGCTGAGCAAGCCAGCATCATCAGTGAGTCTTCCCATTACCTACCAGTCTTGTGGCAGAATCTCAGCACATTGGTTAATGTATAACATGGAGCTCAACACACTGTCAGGAGCTGATGAAGTTAGTTGAGATGTTATGGTAGCTGGTCAGCAGCTATCCCCCACATTATGAAGCTGACTGAACATGTGGGGGACTGTTGCTGTTGTTCAAACTGTTCCTGTTGTTTCTCTGTTTTTAGGGTATTGTGTTCCTATTTTCTTTTTTTTACTTTTCATTTTTCTTTCCCTGTTTCCTGATATGTTTTGTATTTGATACCCTTATTGTTGGTCATCTCTCAGTTCTATTCAGGTTGAGTTATATTGTAAGTATGGAGAAGTTCTCAATATTTATGAAGATGTATAGCAAGGTGGAACAACAAGCAGGAGGTGGTGCAGCTTGGTGCATAAGGTCATCTTTTGGGCAGTCTGGCTAGATCAGCAGATTACATGTGCCTGACCTGTGTTGTATGGGCAGGGCGCAGTGGCCGGATTGCACTTGATACACTGCCTCCATTTGGCAGGTTTTCCAAAGGGACTGGTCTCTGCAATCACTGGCAAGGGCTCTGAGATTGGGGACCTTTTAACTATGCACCCTGGGATCAATTGCATCAGGTAGGCTGGAATAATTTAACCTTCTCTCTTCATTTTTGTGGCTTCTCTATGGTTGTGCAATGCCATTGATAAGCTCTCAGGCTGTACTAGGGAGCAGAGCTCTGCACCTACAGAAGCAATCACTGTTGTCAGCAAACTGCTGAAGTTCTATGTTGCATGTAAGAACAGCTTCACTGGAGGAGACACAGGAATATCAATCTCAAAGAAAGCAGGCATGATTCCTCTTCAAATGGAGCTAGGAGGCAAGGATGCCTGTATTGTACTTGAAGATGCTGATCTTGATCTCGCTGCCAGCAGTATTGTCAAGGGTGGATACTCCTACAGGTCTCTCTTCAACATCCTTGCACTTCATTCTGCTCACTTTAAGTTCATGTTAGCTTCAGGCTCATGCCAACTTGCCAATTGCAAATGTGATAGCAGTAATGGTGTGTCTTATTGTGTTGTCATTACCCAGTGTCCATTGTGGATTTGGTCCAGTTTCTGAGTTCTCCCCTCTGGTCAGCGAGCAACTGCATTTAGTGATTAGAATTTCATGAGGGCATATTTTCTTCTTTTTCAGCAAGTTACCAAGAAGGTTCAAAACATATGTGGATAATTCTGACATGAACTTTGGAGTAAGGGGGTCTGATGGGCTCTGGATTGCATGGTGGTTACAGTGGACAACGGTGTACAGCTGTGAAGGTCGTATGTGTAATGGAGTCAGTAGCAGACACACTAGTGAGCAAGGTCAATGAGAAGGTCAAAAAACTCTCGGTGGGCCTGCCTGAGAAAAACTGTGATATCACTCCTGTGGTCAGTGAGTCTTCAGCCAATTTTATCCAGGGGCTTGCTGAGGATGCAAAGGAAAAGGGTGCCACCTTTCATCAGGTACCATTCATCCCTTTACACTCAGGGCTTCCAGAGTTCGTGAGAAGTATCATTGAGATCAAGGGCTGCATACCTTTAGCCCTATGCATAAAGGCAACATAGAGTTAGCTTTATGACAGTGCAAACCTTTAACACTGTTTCTTTGGCTATGTATCAGAGTCAGTACTGAGCTCTCCGTTTAATTCCTGTCTCTATTTCATCTGAAGCATTTGACAGTAATTCCATGGGTTTGATAGTGCCTCAAAGGTTTCCTCCAGAATTGCACTATTTGCTCAAACAATTTTGCTAATTATGTTCAGTGGATTCCAGAAATTTTCTGTTCATATGTTATTTGCTTTTGATATCTGTGGAAAAACTTCTGCTGTCATGACTGTTATCATTGCAAGTGGATCAACCACCTCATTGTCCAGTAATTGATGTCTGATCAAAACATAGTAAGCCATCCATTTTCCAGATATTCGTGAGTATGGTTTGCAACGTAGTGACCCCCTCATTGAAGGCTCAGATTGACCAGAAGGACTAGAGCAGTATCCAGATTTGACTAGCATTTGAGTTGTGGGGTATTCCACATCACTTTTGGATTCTTATGAGCTAAGTTATGGGCAAATAATGAATCAAGGAACCTCATTCCAAATAGTATGGGCATGATGGTTTTGTGTGGCTTGTTGATCTGCAGGAATGGAAGCGAGAAGGTAATCTTATCTGGCCACTTCTTATTGATCATGTGCGCCCTGACATGCGAATTGCTTGGGAGGAGCCCTTTGGACCAGTGTTGCCTGTAATTCGGATTAAGACTGTTGAAGAGGGCATCCACCATTGCAATGCAAACAACTTTGCACTTCAGGTTTGTATTTTTTCTTTCCAACATTTGAGAGGGTTAGGCACCTGTACAGTCCTGAGACCCATAGTAACTATGCTGTGTTGAATCATTAGGTGTGGTGAGTCCAAATCTAGTGCACTCTCAGTAGCTCACTCCAGATGCTGTTTGGAAACATCAGTGAACATTTATGGCTTTTGCAATGGATACCTTTATTCGACCTGCTCCCTATCATATTGCCTCACCTTCATGTCTTGGCATGATTTACTCAGTCTGCTTCAGTGTAGCTTGGATCAATATAACAGTATGGTTTTTGGGTATGTGGGTCTCAGGGCTGCATCTTTACCAGGGATATTAACAAGGCCATCATGATCAGTGATGCCATGGAATCTGGTACAATCCAGATCAATGGTGCACCTGCTCGTGGACCTGATCACTTCCCCTTCCAGGTATGCCTTCATCTCTTTTGGCTCACTCATTATTGTGGAAGTTATGCCAGATCTCTGATTGAAAGCACACACTCATACTCTCTTCCATTGCTCATTTATAACTTAGATAAGGCCTATTGCTTAGGTTACTGAAACAATCGATCATCAAGTTCATATGTGTTTGTGAACTCTTCACAGGGTCTGCGAGACAGTGGTATTGGGTCACAGGGAATCATCAACAGCATCAACATAATGTGCAAAGTTAAGAGCACTGTAATAAATTTACCAGGCCCATCATATACAATGGGTTAGGAGTAATGAGTTTTTACTTTCTGTGATCATGTATGGTGTTAATCATGCTTCACTGCAAGATCATAAGAATCATTGTTGGGTCAGGTTTCCTATTTTTCTTCTATTGTACTGTTTGTGTATCAGGAACTGAGCTTGAGGATTGAGTTGGCATTGGCTAATATTAGTATCTCAAAATTACAGTAAAACCTAAAGCCTAAGTTGTACTGGCAATTACCCTTGTTTCATATGTCAAAGCTGTAATGGAAATTACATTGGCCATAAAATTTCCTGACTACTTGTAGCTCTTTATATCGTTGCATCGAAGCTGAGCAAATTTGTCAGGAGCGAATGGAGCTAATGGATTGTCAAGAGATGCTGGGGTAGCTACTGTGTCCAGGGTTTTCATGTTTTCCATGTAAGTGGCTCAAGAAATCATTGCACCCTATCATTTACCAGCTAGGTCACCAATGTGAAACCTGATGTCAACTCAGATTGGGTTCATCCACAATCTGAGACATTAGATGCTTCCAATGGATGTTGCAGTTGTGGCTTCTGGTTCACTCTAGCTACCTAGTTGTTGTGAAGCTTGAACTGGCATTCGCCCACTGCTTCACTCTGGCTACCTAGGAGTCAGGAATCATGAATTGATTCATTCCTTTTTCTTAAAGAGTATGAGGTCATTTTAACTAATATTCATTATAGCAACCATCTTTGGGGCTATGACCTCCTTCAAACTAGGGGAGGCCCTTGGGAGCAGGCCTTCACCAACCAAAAGTATGAAGGTTGTTTTTTCATCCAAAGGTCTCTTCGGTGGTTGAAGGCATCCTGCTGTGTGAGGAGGTGCTTTAGATGGGGGTCCAGTATCCAATTTGTAGGAACCAATTTGGACTCATTTGAAGCAAATTGAATCCTTGAGTTGGATCCTGCCTTGGACTCCAGCTTGTATCTTGGTTCTTCAAATCATAAGCTCTCCTTTTTGGCTCTTTTGTTTGCATTTAAACCAATTGATTTTCCCTCCAAAATGGTGCCCTGTAGCTTAAGCCTTCATTTCTCACTTTTTGGTCTGGGATCCTTATCTAAAGATTGGGGTCCAATTTATGGCGTGCTCTATTTCATTGGACCCTGGACCTTGGATGCTCATTCAAAGTGCCCCTAAGACCTAACAATTGTTATCACACATCTATGAAGAACATGTTGGGAGCATGGTTATCAACTTTTGGAGCACATGGAAAATATGCTTGAGAAAATGTAATATCTGGGTTTTGAATAATGGCCTAGATTTTGCTTGTTCATCGCACAATCTCAAAATCTCAAAATCATCGACAATCAAATTGATTGGGGTTGATGGATTTGTAATTTTTTCTTTGAGTTTAAAGCACATAATAATGGTGGATTGCAGTACATTAGATAGCAACTAGTGGATTTAAAACTGATTCACAATACGAGCACTCACAACAAGAGAGAGAGAGAATTCTCAATTATTTGAGAAATTTATCATGTAATTTTGGCACTGATTTTAGCAATATTTTGCCTATTGTAACAAAGGATAATTATTTTTTTGAAATGTATAGCCTTTTGAAACATAATGATTTTGTTGAAAAATTTGCAAATAACATTTGTTTATGTTATGCTATACTAATATATGCAGCTAGCAAGATTTAATAAAACAAAAAGTCAAATTAAGTTGTGAAAGATAATTAAAAAGTTCACCTTGTACTTAATGAAATATTTAATTTTATTAAGTGAAGTATGAAATTAAATGAAACTAGAAAAAAAAAAAAAAAAACAAAAAAAAAAAA
>Ga0116229_10012487_pt1 | contig 12236 bp, 8 predicted proteins | sample S1TSphgellanicum_3_FD_87313 | JGI IMG/M metagenome (GOLD analysis project Ga0116229, IMG submission 87313) | Host-associated microbial communities from peat moss isolated from Minnesota, USA - S1T2_Fc - Sphagnum magellanicum MG | ecosystem: Host-associated > Plants > Peat moss > Unclassified...
ATATATATATATATATATATATATAACCCAGTTGAAGAGAACTTGAGAATTCCACTTTGCCATGACATTATGTCAAGTCAAGTCAATTGTTTGATTATTTTGGTGGACCTTGTTTTTGAATGGATGAAAGAAGGATATTAATGGATGCAATATTGCATGCATTTTCAAATGTACTTCAATTTTAATTATCATTACCTATACCCTACTTTATTTCACCTATACTATAATTTAAATCTATTTAACCTACAATTTATCACCTAACTATAATTACCTTAATAATGTATGTAATAAGTACCAACTCCCTAACCTACAAAATACTACCTACTTACATGTACCTATAAATAATTTGCAACAAGTGTGTTTGCTTGACCTACAACCTACCTAGGTAACTAATGAAGCATGTAAACATGTAAGCTACCTAAATAATTAGGTTGGATAGCTAATGAAGCTAAATTTAAATGGGGTGGCAAGGCAAGGCAAGTTATGATTACCTACCTACTTATTGTCTACCTAGATGTAATAGGAGGTCCCTAGGTAAGTAATAGGTAAATATGTTGGGTCAAATGTAAGTAAGTAGGTTATTTAAATTAATTAGATATAGGAAGATAGGTATGAAATAACTAGGTAATTGGGCAAGGCTTTTAGGTAGGTACTTACTTGATTTTTGTTTAATCATGGTGTCATGACTCACAACCTACCTACTTATACCTACTTAAGTGACTCACAACTTACCTATACTTAACCTATTATTATCTACCTAAGTTTACATAGGTTTTAAGTTAGGTAAGGAAGTTAATTAGACCTAGGCTAATATGGTTAACTGGCTAGGCAAGTTACTTTAACTTAACAAAGGTTCAATTTGTGGTATAAAATAATTGGTTTGTAATTTATGGCATTTTACATATTCATTAAAATGCCACAAAATTAAAATCATACCATTTATAATGTTTTAAATTATATCATAAAATTTCATTCATTTATAAATGAATCCATTTATGCCACTAAATGTCATATAATATATATAATGCCATAATCAATTATGGATGGATGGATTTAATGTGGCATATAATATGAATGGATGAATGATTTAATGTGCCAAATAATATGGATGAATGGATGGTATGACATATAATAATGGCGACAATGTGTTGGTGGGAAATTCAAATTTTAAATTATAGTTGAAAATTATTTGAAATGATGTCAACTTGCATAGTTGAAAGTTAGTTGACATCCCAACTATAACCATATACTTCATTCAACTATGGACGAAGGGACTACTCTTATATAACATTGTCATTCGCTTTGAGCTTTCTTTGCACTTTAATTTGATTTTTTTCTCCTTTTTTACAGTTTGTTTTGTTTTATCTTGATTTTTTTTAGGCCCAACTTTGTTTTGTATCATGCTTTTTGTATGTGAGGAATTTCAAGTTTTTCATTTTGGGGTTATTGTTAAGTTTTTTTTTTTTTAAAATCATGTTCAAGTTTTTTTTTCTTTTTTTATTACACTTTTAAAATTTTTTTATTATGCACATATGGTGTCAAGGCAAATGAACATGAAAAACATGAGGAGACAAACTTATGGACTTTGGAAACCACCACCACACATGTTTTTTACAATTGTAGGTGCTTAAAATGTTTTTCCTTTTTTTGTTTATTTTCCCTTTATCATAATATTTCTTGTTTTAATTCTCCACCATGTTACCTTTAGTTAAATTTTTTTTAGCTATGTTTTATTTTGAACTTTTGCTAGTTTTTTTCAACTAGGTTTTTTTTTGAACTTTCATTAAAGTAATTAAGCTAATTTTAGTACATTTAAGTGCTTAGGGTAGTCTACATCCAAGGTGAGGGCTCTTTTGTTTATGATGTCCAAGTAGATGTTGAACCCCTTTTCTTGGTGCATTTGAAGCATTAAAAATCATCAACAACAAATTAGAAATGAAAAAGTTATGGCCCCCCAAAGTAGGGGGCTTTAAGAACTCAAAACAAGAAACCATAACTAGTTTTTGAACACCTAAAAACTTCCTTGTATGTTGGTCTATTATTATTATAGTTCAAACATTATTTGAGAACTTAAGGTGGCACTCTTGTAGCAGTTTAAATCATTTAAAATGAAGAAGAAATGAAAAAGTTATGAGTTTTGAAAGTAGGAGGGATCCAAATAGAAGAAAAAAAAACTTGTTTTGTAAATATGAAAGTTATTTTCTTTAACTCTCATTGGTTTTTCTTCTTTTCAATTCCAAAACAAACATTTGGGCAATGAAAGCTAAACTTATGAATCTTTTCAGCCATCAACGCAAGTAAGGTTTTGATTATGTTTGTTTTACTGAGCTACTTTCAACTAAGTTTCAACTATATAATTTCTACTATATTTTGATTGGGTTTAATTAAATTTCAATAAAATTTCAACTATGTTTGTTGACTATGTATAAGGTAAGTCCATGATGTGTGTCAATTTTATTCGTTATTTAGTTATAATTTTTAAAGATTTCAAAGTGTTTTTTTGCTCTATCAAATTTCCTTATTCTTGAATAGTAAATGATGATGTTTTTATTGATTTTTAATGTGTGCAACTAATGCACAATCTTTTTTTTGATGCATTATAACTTAGATTTTTATTTTTTCATTTTTAACAACTTTCATTTTTTTAAATTCAAAAATGCAAGGTGCATCTATGAATAAGTCAAAATATGTGGTCTAACAAGGCAACAATCCAACTAAACATGCCAACAATGAGTTCACACCATTAGAGCATAAACATAAGATAAGCACTTTATAGGAGAATCATTTCGTTATTTCAATAAATGTTTGATTAATAACATTAACGTCTTAAAGATGTAAATGGGACCATTTCCTACATGGGAACAATGTTTCCTTGCATAATTTTCAGTTTATAATAGGTTTTGCATTCTTAATTGATAATGTATAAGTAGATTATGTTTTTATTATCATTTGATTTTCTTTAATTAATTTTAGTTATGTGTATTATCCTGATAATCTAGTTTTAATAATTTTACAATTGTGACTATAATTTGTGTAAACTTGTAATTTTAACTACATTTCAACTAATTTACATAAATTTTGACTTATTTTCAACTTGTTTTCAATTACCTTGTGATTGATATCTTTACTTTGGTTCAACTTCACATATGTTGGATGACCTACAAACAACAAGATGCCATGTGTCATGCAAGTGTGTAACATAAATGTCCATGTGGCACAATATCATATGCTGACATCTTTAATAAATCAATAATTTCAAGATTTTGAGACCATACACATGACACACGTCAAATAATTTAGTTTGATGGTGGACCATGATTGCCCATGTGACACGTGTCAATGTTCCATTGGTTATAATATAATTGAATAATATTCAAAATTCTAAAATTCCATGCTTTTCTTTAATGACATGACATGTGCCAATGTTACATTGGTTGTAATATAGTTGAAAGATAATCATAATTTCAATTCCACACCCCCAAATGACATGACACGTAGGTGGATGAAGTTCATCCATTGACTTGCCAGCATGGAATCAATTAAGTCTAATTTTCATTTTACAATTGAAATGTTGCGTCCATTAAAATGTATGTTGTTTTTAACTAAAATGTTGTCACCTCAACATTAACCCAGAAATTGACACATGTACGTTGTTTTCAATTGTGTTGCAAGGTCAATTCAACATTGTTGACTATTTTGAAAATTAATTGTAAAAACATTTTGCAGTTGAAAATGATGTTCTCAACTATAAATGATAGTTGAAAAAAAGTTGAAAACATAATTTGAAAAATGAGGTTTTTCTCTTAATGATGTGTAAATAATATGAACAAATGTATGACATTTATGTTTATATTAATGTTGGGCAGGACGAAAAAATGATTAAAAACCAAGCAAGGTTTCAAATTGGGTTTCAAATTGAATACCTCCCAATATTACCCAAGGTCATAACATGTTTGAAAACCATTCACCAGTTTTCATTGGAATGAGAACTAGTCATTTGAAACCATATATATTTTTAAAAAACATTCATACCTTATTAAAGTATTAAATAGTATCAAGGTCAAGGTTTCAAATAATGCAAATTTCAATATGAAATGCTAAAATTCAAATTTAATGCATAAGGTTTGAAAATAATTATTATAGTTGTACAAATAAAAATAATGAAAAAAACAAACAACTTTAGGTTAATAATTAGAATGCACACCAACTTTACCAATTTGAAGCTTTCACATTCAAACTCCTTTGTTAACTTGCTCAAAAATAGCATGGGCTTTGATTGTCCTTGCTTCCCAACTTTTGAGAAAACTCTCATGTTTTCAATTTCTTGCAAAATAAGACTTTTATACCTCTTTCCCATTTTGAACCCTTGTCCCCCAACTCCTCACAATTTCTTTGTCAAGCTTTGGTGGTTTCTTTGCAAATTTTGAAGCAAAGTAACTTCTACTTTTTCATGAGTGCTAAGGTTTAACCAAAACCAAAAGGATTGGGACCAAACTAGTTTTTTGCATCAAACTCTAATTTTCATTTGGACATGCCCAACCCAAGTTTAACATGAATAGAGGATTTTGTGAAATGTCGTTTATGAATAACTTCATTGTCCTCTATTGCAAGCATAAGACATTCACAAGCTTGTCATGGCAACAAGAACAACCAAATTTTTTTCAAGAGTGTTCTATTGTTTGTCTAGAAATCATTGTCGCATTTTTACACCAAATCAAATTGTGACCAAGAAATTCATGGATGCAAATAAGAAAGGCAAAAACTAAAAGCATCTTCATGCAAAATGCCTTGTAATGACTCCTTTCTTACAAAATACTAGAACATAAGATGCTCATATGAGAATCTGGAAGAATATCTTCCACACACTACAACACAAGATCTTGTGTGTGAGAATTTGCAAGCATATTCATCTGCACATGGGCAACATAATAACAACATGCACAAGTCTCAGAATCTGGAAGTGAAAGCAAAGATCACCCGCAAATGGAAGAAGAAGTACAATAAGAAGAAAGTGTCGACTGACAAGCACAGAAGGACACCTGAGGACATGAACTCTTGTCTCTTCACTTCTATCACAGCAAGATATGAGCAAGCAATTCAAAAGCGATCACGCATTAGATCTCGTCGGAAGTTATCCACCGTCACAGCAATATCAGCGGGCAATTCAAAAAGCGATCACGCATTAGATCTCGTTAGAAGTGATCCAGGAATCCAAGCTGTAATCAATCTTGCATAGGGCGGCGTCGGAATTTTTAGGGTTAGGGTTAGGCGGAGAGTTCGTGCTTTGCTTCCGCCTCCGTTACCGTCTTCTTCTTCTTTTTCCCATTTTATAAAGCTCCTGGCATTTCATCAACCCACATCTTGAGCACTAGGCTGCGTTCGTTGAGGATTAGGTGACGAGTTTCAATTTTTCTGTTTTCTTTTCTGAATGTCTTTCCCTGGATTGTCTTGTCGTGGCGCGTTTGTTTTCGCGGAGCGTTTGAGGTGTGTTTGTCCGCAATGATGCGTGTCATCGACAGCTCGTTGTTGTTGTTGATGGTTTTACGTTTGCGCGATTACAGTAGTGCTTATCGATTGTTTTTATCGATTTCCGACGATGATATGTACCATGCTAATTCGGATTGAGTATGACGACAAGCTATTCGTACTGCCTGAGGAAATCGCTGGTGCGTTGTAAGTCCAGAGCGGGTAAGTATTGTGGCGGTAATCGTCGATGATGATCCAACCTCTAGGCTTGTTTCTCAAACATTCGCAGTGGCCGCCTAAAGTTTTCGCCTCCTGGGGGCTTGAGAACTAGTGCTGCTTTTCAACCTTCCTTGGATATCTGAGACGATTGTTGCCGACGACGCTATACAGATACTGGAACTGTCCTAGCCAGTTGTGCTCCGAATTGTGCTTCGCTTGGTTCTCTATGATACACAGTAGTTGCAAAGCACGTCATCAGGGAGGGAGTCTGCCGATGGTTTTTGTTTGCTTGTGTTTGACCCTCGACATTTGGAGATTAGTCTCTGGACGCTTTACATGTCTCTGGCCTTGTTTCTGCTGCATACCCTTGTAAGCTGTTCCAAATACGCCAATGTGCATTGGAGATAAGACAGGAATTTTATTGTGATCTAAGAATTTAGCACTGGCGGATTTGGAGCAGTCTGCGAGTGGACGTATGCTCTGTACACATGCTAACACCTTCTTCACTGTTCCACCATCGACTCCATCTGAAGCCCTCTCCACATCTCTCTTCAGGGGGATCCATTAGCAGAGAGCAGTTGAGGTATTACACGAGCCCCCATGAAAAGAGGATGAAGCATTCAAAGAAATTCTGTTTTGCTCTTTGCAAATCAGCTGAGGGAGAAAAAATACACTCTCTCTTGAAAGCGGAGGAGAAAATTCTCCACAAAAGCTTCCACAGATAATCTCACTAAAGCTTATTGTGGCTGAGCTTGGATCTAGATATAAGACGGGTTCCAAACACGGAAACTAAAGAATTCGGTGAAGAGAGAAAAAGGTTTATGGAGATTCACAAAGGCCGGATCCTAGAAATGTGGCAACAAACAGCAAAAACAATGCGATGCTTCTAAATTTGACTAATCAATAATAATTAGACTGATTAGCTGTGCTAATAATCCTCAATCACCAAATTTGTTAGAGGATTAATAGACTACCCAATAGCAGTAATCCTCAATCACCCAGCTTAAATTAATCACAGGATTAAGTACCACTTACCCAAATCTCATGTTACTTCTTTGTGTAATAGGACAGATGTGACAATGATTATGATAAAGCTTTGGCAAATTTGTTAAAGAGTTTTCTTAATTAAGTGCTTAATTGTTTTTCTTGGTTCTTTTTTCTTGCTGCAGGTTTTTAGGGTTTTTTCTCTCTCTGTCTCTCTCTCTGCAAACCATATTGTTCATGAATTCCTTGATCATGACTTTGGAAATCTCTAATACCTTAAGTCATAAATTCCTATGCCACCACTTCGGAGATTCTAATACTCAAATAATTTGAATTTATTGTTTTTGGTTCCAAAGTGCAAATTCTTTATATGAATAAGTAGGCCAATTTACATCCAACTTCTTTATTTGATTCCTTTCTTCTTTTTTGTGTTTGGGGGACATGTGATGGAAACACTTGGATTCATTGTGACCTATTGTTTGATGAACTCATTGCTATCTAGTATATAACAATTGGATTATCTTTTCATAGCTAGAAATGAAAGGAATTTGACCTTGAAACACAGAAAATGGTTCATTTTATGGGTTGCATGCACGAACATAGGTGCTTGTGAAAACCTCCCAAGTTCATTGAATTTGGTGTTGGAATGCAAGCAGGTGAACACCTTCATCATGCTTGCTACCCATAAAGAGTAAGCTTTGCTCTTTAAACCCATCTTCCTCATTCATTTTTTGCATAGGTCATTTGAAGTTGCATTACCCTTCCACAATGCATGACAACATTTACAACCACACAAATGAACCATTTCTTTATACATGTGATCAACTTAAGTTTTGGAGGTCAAAGGTCTAAATATTTTATTTTATTTTTAAATCAAGCTTTAAGATGATGATGACAAGGTTTTTTTTATAATTTATTTTCAACCTACAACAAACAAATGCTTTGTACAAAGAAAAACTAATACATAACGAGACTTAATGATTTTCCATATAGATGATACATGATGACATTTGCTTTAATTTCAAAGTTTAGATGCACACATATGGTGAATGGCAACAATCAATAATATTATTGTATACCACCTTTTGCTTGTGTGGAACCTAGGCCTCGGCAAGGTAAGGTAGACAACTGGTTGTTACCCGGTAAAACGATAAAAGTTAGTGGTAAAGGGTGAAGGGAAGGCAACAGGTAAAGTAGCGGGTAGAGTAAAGGTAAAGTCAAACGGATTACCCGATTACCCGGTAATTACAGGTAACTGGGTAAATTATTTATTATGGCCCCAATGCCTTAATGGAGTCCGCCGTCAGTCCGCACGGAGTCCACCATCAGGCTTGAGTTCGCCACAGAGTCCACCTCGCCACAGGACGTACACCAGTGAGTCTTGTTCTCTCAAGTCGATCTTTGAGTAAAATGTCCCACGGAATACAATTCGAACATTTTACTGGGTAATTACCTGGTTGAAAGGGTAGGGAAAGATAAAAACATTTTACTGGGTAATTACCCGGTTGAAGAGGTAGGGAAAGGTAAAAGTAAAGATAGGTGTGGGCGAATCGGGTAAGGGTAATGGTAAGGTAAGGGTAGGAGACAATGTATTACACGTTAACCTTTTACCCTACCTTGCCGAGGCTTAGTGGAACCCCATATGATCATGCTTGTTTCACATAAGACTTAGGTTAAATGTATGCATGTGGTGAATGCCTACAATTGATAGTATTATTAAAAAGGTGGCAAAAGTGTCATTTTAAAAGTTTTTTTAAGGCATTCTTTTGAAATGCTTAGATGTCTTTAAGGGTTTTGTTTTAATTGTGTAATTACACATGATTTTGTCACTAATTTATTTTAAAGTGTCATCGCAAGCATCTTTAGAAAATGTCCACATCAACTACATGATAGGATATTTATCCCACTCCAAAATTGCACCAAATTAAATGAACCTAATGGTCAAACAACATTCACCTTCCTCCTCATGTTTGTTCCTTGTGAGGGACCCCATGCGGGGAGGGAGGCAGCAGCCCCATCAATCATTAGATAAAGGAAAGAAGTATAGGGGGGGAAGGAAATGCCATCTGATGGTGGCATGATCCGACCCCAGAATGTTCAAATGAAGCCATTCGTTTTTGAAATCTAATTCAATTCTAGCTTGCACTTCCGGGTCCTTGGTGGGCCGTTGGGATCTAATGGCTTTCCAAGAAGCCATGCCGACCTCAACGGTGGCCACCTAGGCCTGGGTGAGAACTGCTTTGAGGGAGTATTTGTCGTCAAAGTGCTTCCTACATCTTTCAGTCCAGAGGCGGAAAACGATGAAGTTGCAAAGAATGTCCAAGGCTTGCCTTGGATAAGTGAAGCCTCCTAGGTGGTAGGCGAGGGTTCTTGGGGGGTCATCCTCTTGCTCCATCGCCATTTCGCCCAGCAGGGCGAAGGGCCAAGTGATTTCTAGCTCGTGCGGTGCTTGCCACTCCGTCCAGACTCTTTTGAAAGCTTCTCAGGCATTGCGCGCCATGAGACAATTGAGGAAAAGGTGTTGAGCAGATTCCTCTAAGTTGGAAACGTACACCTTGCATTGTGAGGGAAGACCGATTTGTTGAAGCCAGGACCCGACCAGGAGGCCTTTGTTGAGAATCAGCCAAATGAGCGTGCCCACCTTCCTTGGGCGCGCGTTGTGCCAGATTCTGGCCGTCATTTGAGCGGAAGAAGTGTTTCTGAAGTTGAGGTCGTCGAGGAAGGTCTTCATGCTGGACTTGTGATTTGATTTGCGAATGTTGGCATATCCCCTCTTGGCAGGGTACCCAAAGAAGGGGGCATCGCCCAAGGGCGGGATTGCCTGCCAGTGCCATTCACCAGGGTCCCAAGGTAGATCGCGTATGAAGCCTTCGTCGAAAATCCAGTAGAGAAGAGGCGCCTTACCTTGAGCGGGAGGCTCTCTTGCAATTTTGAGAGTGGCCTCGAGCCTCTCTTGAGAAAGAACTCTGACTGGGAGAAGCTTGGTTGTGAGGATTCTTGTGGCTTGGTTCGTCGTTGCTTGGATGCGGCCTTCATGTGTAATCCTTTGAAATTCAAGGACTGAGGCAATGTCGCCGGTTTGTTCGAGGACAAGGTAGACCCACTCAAGTGGGTTGCTCGCTCTGGGTGATGAGTTGGCGAGCCAGTCGCCTGCGCGGATGAGACCCTCGTGCTCGCTTAGGCGCCAAGGAATGCTGGTCGTGATCGTCTCCATGCCCCGCCTGTTGGCGGGATGGTGTTTCATTCCGAGGTCCGTGAGCCCTTTCCAGTCCTTGGCTTCCACATTCCAGATGTCTTTGACTCGGGAGTAACCGGATTGCGCGAAGGCGTTGCCTTCGCTCACTCCACCCACTCCCAGCAGGGTTCCCCTGGCGTTGAAAATTGACAGGTTTCCAAAGAGAGGTTGCCTGAGAATTTCGTCTAAATTGGACGGATCGGATTTGATTAGGCCGAGCCTCACATTCAGCCAAGCTCCAACAATGCTCTTCCACATCGAGCATTTGAGCCTTTTGAGTTTAGGCGCGGCGAAAAGCCAATGCAGGTCAGGGCTTGAGAAGCCTTTGCCGTGGATCGGGAGCCGCGTCTTGTCCGCATTGTGTCGCACAAGCTCTTTCCAGGGCTTTCCGCCGGACGCTAAGCCCCTTATGAATAGTTTGGCCAGCAATGCCTCCGATTGAGCTTTGGGGTCCGTGACGCCGAGACCTCTTTGGGAGGTTGGGAGCGTTAGGGTATCCCACTTGACCTTGGCGCACACGGGCGCCTCCTTGCCCCCCCATATAAAGTTCCTGATAAGCCCTCTAATTTGGTCGCACATTTTGGGGTCCGAGTTCCAGCTTGCGGCTAAGTACCATATGGATGCGAGTAGAACCTGGTTCGACACCAGGATCCTTCCCAGGAGAGATAACTTGTTCGTGCTCCAGTTGATGAGTTTCCCTTTGAGGGAGAGCATCATCGCGGCGAAGTTCGCCTCGGGTGGTAATTGGAATCCAACTTAGATCCCCAAGTACCTTGTGCCTCTCCCTTTCGGAATCCACTTCAATCCTTCGGCTTCCCCCCACTCCCAACTCTTGTCTCTCCGGCTGGCCCAAATGGCCACCGATTTGTTCCAATTAACTTTGGCTCCGGATGCACGGCAAAAGGTTTTGAGGACCTCCTGCGCCCTGTCCATGTTGGCCGGGGTGCCCTTCAGGTAGAGGGCTGTGTTGTTGGCAAAAGTTTGGTCTTTGATCAAGCCGCCTTTGGGAAGTGAGAGACCTTCGACCCCATGCTTGGGGTCAGCCAGCATGTAACCAAGAACATCGATGGCAAGGATGAATAGGTAGGGTGCTAAGGGGCACCCTTGCCTGACTGATCTGGCGAGTTGGAAATCGGGGCCGGCTACTCCATTTACTTTGATGGCGGAGGTGGCTTCCCGATATAGGGAGGCAACCCAACTAATACAAGTGGGGCTACAGCCCAATTTGTCCAAGGCTTTGAAGAGAAAGCCCCATTCGATTCTATCGAATGTTTTCTCGAAATCCAGGAGGAGGAGAACCAAATCCTGGTTACTTTCTTCTGCCCATCCTAAGCTTTCCTGTGCCATGAACACATTATCAAGTATGCTCTGGCCCTCCACGAATCCCATTTGATTGGGTCTGATAACCTCCGTGAGATCCGCTTGAATCCTTTGCGCGAAAATCTTTGCCAAGATCTTATAAATGCTGCCCAGCAAGGTGATGGGCCTCCAATTGTTCAATCTGGCTCGGTCCCTTGACTTGGGGATGAGCGTAATCATCCCTTTGTTGATGTGAGCCGAAGTCGAGCCGACGCTAAGCATCACCGCGAAGGCAAGGAACAGCGTCGGCGCTACCTCACTTACGAATTCATGGAAGAATTCCATGGGCACCTCGTCGTGCCCTGGAGCCTTCCTTTTAGGGAGGGCTCTGATGGCATCCAAGACCTCCTTGATGGTGAGTTCTCTTGTTAGCCTCTCATTCATGACTTGGGTGACTTTGGCCGGGACGCTCGTCTAGCAGGCTGATTGCGCCTCTGTTGTGCTGGGGGCCCGCGCGTCCGAGGTATAAAGATTGGCATAGAAGCTCGTGATATAGAGGGCGAGGTCGCTTTGGCCTACGAATAAGCCCTCCTCGGTTTCCAGCTTGCGAAGAAGAATCCTCTTTGTTCCTATGCGATGGAAGTTGAAGAAGGCCTTAGAGCAAATGTCTCCATATCTAAGCCACCTGGATGCGGAAGAGTGCTGGGTGCGCTCTACTAAGTTCTGAAAAACATCCGCGAGTTAGCATTGTGCGTCTGAAAAAATGTCCCGCACCTCAATGTTCGTTGGATCCCCTTGGAGTTGGACTTCGGCCAACTGAATCTTTTTGGTGTTTGCCCTCATGCACGCGCCCCGAGCGCGCCTTCTCACCTTTGAGAGGCGCGCGTTGCATGCCATTACCCTGTCGGTGGCTGTTTCCAGCCAGGTCGACCAATCAAAGTCCTGAGAGGGGGCGATGGGGGGGGGGGGGGGGGGACCCGCGCCACCCTTCCCAAACCTCCTTCCCCCCCCCACCCTCACCACAGCCGAGAAC
>Ga0116229_10012488_pt1 | contig 12236 bp, 6 predicted proteins | sample S1TSphgellanicum_3_FD_87313 | JGI IMG/M metagenome (GOLD analysis project Ga0116229, IMG submission 87313) | Host-associated microbial communities from peat moss isolated from Minnesota, USA - S1T2_Fc - Sphagnum magellanicum MG | ecosystem: Host-associated > Plants > Peat moss > Unclassified...
AGACGATCGCGACGTTGGAACGCAGCCGTTTGGCGAAATTTTCGGCCCGCGGCACGCCGCCTGCGTCGGGCGAGACCACGACGATCTTCTCGCCTTCGAGGCCCTGCGACTTTAGGTAGGTGCAGAGCGTGGGCGCCGCGACCAGATTATCGACCGGCAAGTCGAAGAAGCCCTGGATCTGGGCCGCGTGCAAGTCCAGCGTGACCAGCCGTTTCACCCCGGCCGTTTCCAGCAGGTTGGCGACCAGCTTGGCCGAGATCGGCTCGCGGCCTTTGGTTTTCTTGTCCTGCTTGGCGTAGCCGTAGTAGGGCACCACCGCGGTGACGCGGTAGGCCGAGGCCCGTCGCAGCGCGTCGATCATCAGCAGGAGCTCCATCAGCGAGTCGTTGACGGAATTTCCGTTGGGCGCGCGGCAAATCGACTGAATAACGAAGATCTCCGCCCCGCGCACGTTTTCACGAATCTCGATGCGGCATTCTTCGTTCTTGAATTTGTCGACGAACGCGCTGCCCAGCCGCGTGTCCATGCGCTGCGCGATCTCGCGCGCCAGTTCGATGTTTGAGTTCCCGCTGAAGAGCAGCGGCTTCTGGATGGGGGACGACACAGTTCCTACCTCCGGGGAGACCGTAGTCTCGCGACGATGGGTGGCCCTGTCCTGTTCCCCGCTGGGCGCGGTTGTACCCGTTTAGGCCCTCGCGGTCTCGCGCGCCGGCAGGGTCGCCGGGCTCGGGCGCTTGCCGTTGCTCGGCGGGGCGGCGTTGGAAACGGCGTGCTCGGGCGCCAGCCAGATGTAGGCGATCGGGACGAGCAAGAGCGTGAGCACGAGCGAACTGAAGACGCCGCCGATGATCACGATCCCCAGGCTCGCGCGCGACCCGGACCCCGGTTCGAGCGCCAAAGCCAGGGGCAGGTTGCCGAGCATGACCGAGACGCTGGTCATCACGATCGGCCGGAAGCGCGTGAACGCGCTGTCCCGGATCGCCTTGACCTTCTCCTCGCCGCGCGCGCGCAGCGTGTTCGCGTAGTCGACGAGCAGGATGCCGTTCTTGGTCGCGATGCCGATCAGCAGGATCGTCCCGATCAGCGAAAAGAGGTTGAGCGTCTTGCCGGTCAGCGCCAACGCACCGAGCGCGCCGACCGCCGCGACCGGCACCGAGAACAGGATGATGAACGGCGCCCGGTAGCTGTTGTAAAGCGCGACCATCAGCAAGAACACGAGGATCACCGAGAGGATCATCGAGCTGCCGATACCGGCGAGCGTTTGCTGCATGAAGTCTTGCTGGCCCAGCGGCGCCGGCCGCACGACGATGTTGGCGGGCAGGTGGAGCGACGGGATCTCGGCCTGGAACTGCCTCTGAACGTTAGAGAGCGACGCGCCCGGCGCCACGTTCGCATCGACGTGGATGACGGTGTTGCGGTCCGTGCGCGTGATCAGCGGAGCCGTCGGCGTTTCCGTGAAGTGGGCGAAGTCGCCGAGATGGACGATGCCGCCGCCGGCAGCGCGCACCGGCAACGCTTTGAGCGAGTCCAGTTCGTGCTGATCGGCCAGCGGGTAGATGACCTGGACCTCCTCGAGACCTTGCGGCGTCTCGAATTGCGTGACGACGTCGCCGCCGAACGCCGCGCCGGCGGCGGCCGCGGCATCGGCGAGCGAGACGTTGAGCGCTTGCATCTTGTCGCGGTCGAATTCGACCGAGACCTGCGGCGCGAGCAAGGTTCCCGTTCCGTTGACGCTGGTCGCGCCGGGAATCTTCTTGAGCAGTTCGACCAGCTTCTGCGCGGCCGCCGTCGGGTCGCCGCCCGTCACGTCGGAGACGAGGAAGTCGATCGGCTGTTTATTGCCGCCCGTCGTTCCCGTGGAGGGCACGACGACGGCGGTGGCCTCGGGCACCGTCTGGGCGCACATCTTGGTGAAGCGGGGAACCCAATCGGTCGTCGAGAGCTTGCGCGCGTCCTTGAGGAAGATCGTGGTTTGCGCGACGTTACCTTGGATCACGTACCCGCCGAACGAGGCGGAGTAGCCGCCGGCCGTCGTCGCTTCGGCCGACACGTCCTTGACTTTTTCGATCTTGGCCTCGAGTTTGTAGACGCCGTCGCGCACCTGGGTGAGCGGCGTGCCGATCGGATAGGTGAGCTGGATGTAGATCTGGCCGCGGTCGGTCGTCGGGACGAACTCTTCGCCCACGACGCCGAAGGGCACGAGCAGCATCGCGCCCACGAACGACAGCACGCAGAAGCCGGCGACCAGCCAGCTAAAACGTAGCGCCCACGGCAGCACGCGGTGCGCGTAGAAGTCGCGCAGCCCGTCGAAGCCGCGCGTGAACCAGTCGATGAAAAACGGCGGCTTCCAATGCGACTTCAGCGCCCACAAGCCGGCCAAAGTCGGCGTGACGGTGAACGACACGAAGAGCGAGGTCAGTGTCGAGATGACGACGACCAGCGCGAATTCGACGAGCTGGCGCCCGACCTGTCCTTGGATGAACGCGATCGGCAGGAAGACGACGACGTCGACCAGCGTGATGACGACCGCGGCCGCGCCGATCTCTTCGCGGCCTTCGACCGCCGCCGTCTCGGCGTCGGAGCCCAGTTCCGTGTAGTGCCGTTCGATGTTTTCGAGCACGACCGTCGAGTCGTCGACCAGGATGCCGATCACCAGCGACATGCCCAGCAGCGAAACGGTATCGAGCGTGAAGTTGAAGACCTTCATGAACGAGATCGCGATCGCGAGCGAGGTGGGAATCGACACGCAGACGACGATCGCGCTACGCCACGAACGCAGGAAGAAGATCATCGCGATGCCGGTCAGCGCGATCGCTTCGAGCAACGTGCGCGCCACGAGTTCGATCTGCTGTTCGGTGAAGACCGACTGCACGTTGATGATCTTGAAATCGACCGCGGGAAACTGCCGTTTGATCAGCGGCAGTGCTTTGAGCACGGCGTTGGAGGCGTCGACTTCGCTTGCGTCCGAGGACTTCTGGATCTGTAAGAAAAGCCCGGGCTGCCCGTTGATCTGCGCGTATTGCCGCCGCGGTTCGTAACCGGCGAGCGTTTTCGCGACGTCCTGGATGCGCAGCACGGCGTCGGCCGACGTCCACGGATCGACGGCGCCCGGCAAGGCGCTCGTGCCGCCGAGGCCCAGGGTATCGGTCGTGCTGCTCGATCCCGACGCGCCGGCCGTCGCCGTCGTCGTGCCCGCGATCGGCAGCGATGAGACGCTCTTGAGGTCGGTGATATCGCCGCGCACGTCGATCGTGGTCTCGCGGTTGGGTTCGTACGCGATGCCGCCGGGAACGCGCTCGTTGCCGCTCGAGACCGTATTGATCACGTCGTTGAGCGTGAGGTTGTATGCGGCCAATTTGGCGGGATCGACTTCGACTTCGTAGGCGGGCGTCACGTCGCCGCCGACGCTCCCGTACGAAACGCCGGGCACCTGTTCGAGTCGCGGAACGATCACGTTATCGGCGTAGAGCGAGAGTTGGCCGGCCGAGAGGCTCTTCGAGTAGAGCGCCATCGTGACGATCGTCGATTCGGACGGGTCGCGGATGGCGATCGACGGCGGCGTCAGGTTGGTCGGCAGCTGACGTTCGGCCGCCTGCAGATCCTTTTGCGTGAGCGCGAGGTCGGTGGCCTCGTCGGAACCCAGCGTGTAGGTGGCCGAGATCGTCGCTTGACCTTGCTGCACGACGGCGCTAAAGGTCTGCAGGTCGGTCGTGCCGGCCAGTTGCTGTTCGATCGGCGCGACGATGTTGTCGCGCATCTCGGTGACCGACGCGCCGTTATACGTGACGCTGATCGAGACCGTCGGCTGGCTGACGTTGGGGAAGAGTTGCTTGACGATCGTCGCGGTCGACAGGATGCCCGCGAAGAGCATCAGCGACACCAGGACGAAAACCAGTGTCGGGCGACGGACGAAAAGTCGCGTTAAGCTCATCGAACGGCGACTTTTTCGCCGTCGCCGACGCTGGTCTGGCCGTCGGAGATCACGCGCGTGCCGGCCGCCAAGCCGGCGACGACCGCGTTCTTACCGTCGTCGGAAACTTCGCTAACGCGGGCCGTGCTGACGGTGCCGTCGTCAGAAACCACCATGACGCTGTCGTGGCTGTCGTCGGTGAACGCCGTTTCCGGAATCTGCACGCCTCGAATCGGAGGCAACGCGATCTTGCCTTGGATGGCCATGCCGGGGCGCAACTTGTCGTCGTCGTTTGGCACCAGCACCTTGACGACGAAGTCGGTCGAGCCCGGATTGATTTGATTGAGGACGCCGGCAACCGTACCGGTGCGCACGGAATTGCCGAGGTCGCTCGAGATGACGCTCGTCTTGGCCCCGGTGGCGATCCGCGCGATCTGCGCACCGGAGCCGCGCAACACCGCGTAGAGCGGGCGCGTCTGCTGCAAGGTGAAGATCTGACGCGTGCCCGGGTACTCGCCGACGTTGAGGTTCCGGTTGACGACGACGCCGTCGATCGGCGAGACGATCGTGGCTTTGACGATCGAGGTGCGGACCTGCTGGGCCTGCGCGAGCGCGACCTGCTCCGCCGCTTGCGCCTGCTGCACGGACGAGGCCTGCAAACCGCTGCCGTTGCCGCCGGCGCCGAGCGTTCCGTTGGCTTCGACCGCGGCCTGCGCCGACACGAGCGCGGCCTGCGCCTGGCGCACGGCCTGCTGATCGTTGCGCACGAGCGCCGTCTGCTGCGCGACCTGCTGTTCGGCGATGTAGCCGTTTGCCGCCAACTGCTGGTAGCGGCGCAGATCGAGCGCGTCCTTGGCCAACGTCTGCTGAGCTTGGCGGACGCTCGCAACGTCGCTCACCGCGCCCTGGTTCCCTTGCGTGATGTTCAGCGTGCCCTGATACTGCGTGTGCGTCGTGTTCGCGGCATCGCTGTTCGCTTGCGCGAGGTCGGATTGCAACTGGGCGACCAGATCGGCCGTGTCCAGGACGGCCAAGACCTCGCCGCGCGTCACGCGGTCGCCCTCCTTGACGTTGACGGCGTCGGCGGGCTCGGTCAGCGACGACTGGATCGCCACGTTCTGAAACGGTGCGACGATGCCGGCCAAGGTTTCCGACGGGGCGAGCGTTCCCTCGTGCGCGAGCGCCGTCTTGACGGCGGGCGGCGACGGTTTGGGTGCCGGAGCCCGGCCGCCGCAGGCGGCCAGCAGCGACGCGGCCAGAACGGCAGAAAACGCTCGGGAGACAGGCATCATAGCCGATACATTCTAGCCCATCGGTGCCTGCGCGTCCTTGACCCCGCTTGGGAAACGGGGGCGACGAGGCGAATTGGACCCTCCTGGGAAAAGCGGAAGCCGACTCCCAGGAACCCGTTGTAAGGTGTTGCGGTGGAGACGATCGGTGCGCGCGTACTCGTGGTCGACGACGAAGTGGCGATTCGAGACCTGCTGGACTACGGGCTCGGGCAGGCCGGCTTTTCCGTGCGCAGCGTCGGCGATGGGCGTAGCGCGCTCGACACCGTGCGGCAATGGTCGCCCGAGGTGATCGTGCTCGACGTCATGCTGCCCGAGATCGACGGCTTCACGTTGTTGCCGGCCCTGCGCCGCATCACCGACGTCCCGATCGTGATGCTGAGCGCGCGCACCGAGACGGCCGAGAAAGTGGCCGGGCTCTCGCGCGGCGCCGACGATTACGTCAGCAAGCCGTTCGAGCTCGAGGAATTGATCGCGCGGCTGCACTCGGCGCTGCGGCGCCCGCGGATGGAACTGCGCCAAACCTTCGCCTACGGCGACCTGACCGTCGACGTCGGGCGGCGCTCGGTCTTTCGCGGCAACCGGCGCGTCGAACTCTCGACGCGGGAATTCGATCTCTTGGTAACGCTAGTCCGCAATCCCGAACACGTCTTCACCCGTTCGCAACTGCTCGACCTCGTGTGGGGTGTCGACCGCGACGTCGTGCCCAACACGGTCGAAACGTACATCTCCTATTTGCGGGCGAAGATCGATAGCGGAGAAGCGGTCAAGCTCATTCACACGCTTCGCGGCGTGGGCTACGCGCTTCGCACGACGCCGCCCGCGTGAACGCCAGCTTCGCGCGCCGGCTGCTGATCGTCACGGCGCTCGAGATCACGGTGGCGCTGGGAGCGCTCGTGCTGGCCGGCGCCTTATTTACCTTCGGTTCGTACATCAACAACTTGCGCGCAGACGTAAATTCGACGTCCAATCAGTTGACGGAGGCGCTCCAATCTTCACCCGAAAGCGCGCGCAGCGGATCCGAAGCCGCGACGCTCGCGGCCGGGCGTTTCCTGCGCAGCGACTTGGTCGTGCTCGTCTTCGATCGCGACCGCCGGTACGACGTCTTTCGTCCGAATCGCTCCGACCCGTTGCCGGTCGTACGGATCGCGCGCCGGACCGATCCGCTGCCCGGCGCTCGGCCGGAATCGGTCGCGACCCGGCTGGTGGGCGCGCTCGCCACCGCGTTCGGACTCACCGTTGCCAAGGTTCACGTGGGCGACGTCGACGTCTTCGTGCGCGAGAGCGACGCGTCGTTGACGACGGCGTCGCTCGGTTTCGTTTGGCCGGTGGCGGTCGGGCTCGTGCTGGCGCTGGCGCTGGGCCTTGCGATCGCGCGCGTGCTGACGCAACAGGCGCTGCGGCCGCTGGTCGACGTGACCCAAGCGCTGGAACGCTTCGCCGCGGGCGACCTGACGCCGCAACCGATCGCCGCCGATCGCCGGCAGCAGCTCGGCCAGCTCGCTGCCGCCTACAACGGGGCCGTCATGCAGATGGAACGGGCCTTCGCCGACCGCGAACGCGCGAACGCCGCGATGCGCCAGTTCATGGCCGACGCGGGCCACCAACTGCGCACGCCGCTCACGGTCTTGCGCGGTTTCATCGCGATCCTGCGCAAGGGCGAACTGCGCTCGCCCGAAGACCGCGACCGCATTCTCGAAACGATGAACCGGCAGAGCTCGATCATGGGTTCGCTGATCGATAAGCTGATGCTGCTCGATCGATGGGAAGGACACCGCGACGAGCGTCCCGGTCCGATCGACGTCGGCCAACTCGTGCAGGACGTCGTGGCGCCGATCGCCGAGTCCAATCCGGCGCGCACCGTGCGGATCGCGGCTGCGGCGGGCGAACTGGCCGCGATCGATCCGATCGATCTCACGCACGCGCTAACCAACATCGTCGACAACGCCCTCAAATACACGGCCGGCCCGATCGACGTCGCGGTGCGGCGTCAGGGGAATCGGCTCTCGATCGACATCGGTGACGAAGGGCCGGGCATGTCGGCCGACGAGGTCCGGCACGCCTTCGATCGCTTCTACCGCGGAACTCGCCGCGACGTCGAAGGCTCCGGGCTGGGCCTCGCGATCGCGCGCCGGGCGATCGAACGTGCCGGCGGAACGCTGGCGCTCGCGAGCGATCCGAACGGCGGCTCGTGCTTTACGATCGAGCTGCCCGCCCTTGGAAGCTCGCCCGCCTCGCTGCCTCGCCGAACCTCGGCCGCCATCAAGTAGCCGCAGCAGCGGTCAAACGATCGTTTCCGGCATTCTCCGGAAATGCTCGATGACGACGTGTCGGCCGCAACCTTGGCGGCCCAACGCGCAGGCACACCGGGGGAAAAGCCGCAAGCCGCGGCGCATGGGATTTCGACGAGTTGCCGCCACGTCGTGAAATACAACTCGATTTGGACACAGAGGAACCGCTAACCGTCGACGAAGGACTGCGCTATCGACCCGGCCTGAAGCCGTGCAACCGCTGCGGGCACAGGCGGGATATGCACGAACCGTTCCGGGGTTTTCGGTACTGCCGCGTCTGCGACTACCTCGCGCTCCGTCTGCCTTGCTCGCTGGTTCGACTGCGTGAAGATGCGGTGCTCGACGCGCTCGGCGACGCCTACGACGGCAAAGACCGAACCTAGGCCGGCCGCCTGCTAGCCGGGATCTCGAAGCTGCTGGGGCTCTCGCTCGCGGCTCGCGCCGGTGCGTCAACGGTTGCCGGCTGGCGGAGGGTGCAAGTTCGGGGCGGAGCCGCAGGCGTGAACTCGCTTGGCCGGACCGAAACACGTGAGGCCGCGGCCGGGTTGTAAGCCGTACTGATGTCAGACCGTTTCGAACTCGTCTCGCCCTACCAGCTGGCGGGCGACCAGCCTTTTGCCACCGAGAAGCTGGCCACGGGCATCCTGCGGGGCGACCGGGCCCAAACCTTGCTCGGCGTCACGGGCTCTGGCAAGACGATGGCCATGGCGCGGGTCGTCGAGCTGGTCCAGAAGCCGACCCTCGTGCTCTGCCACAACAAGACGCTCGCGGCGCAGCTCTGCGCCGAGTTCCGCGATTTTTTCCCCAACAACGCGGTCGAGTTCTTCGTCTCGTATTTCGACTACTATCAGCCCGAAGCGTACATCGCGCACACGGACACCTACATCGAGAAAGACAGCTCGATCAACGACGAGATCGAGCGCTTGCGGCACTCCGCGACGCAATCGATGTTGACGCGCCGCGACACGCTGATCGTCGCGTCCGTTTCGTGCATCTATGGTTTGGGGTCGCCTGCGGATTACATGGAGATGTCGGCCTCGATCGCCGTCGGCGACTCGATCGACCGCGACGTTTTCTTGCGCCGGCTGGTCGACATGCAGTACCGCCGCAACGATCTCAACCTCGTGCGCGGGACGTTCCGCGTGCGCGGCGATACGCTCGAGTTCGTCGGCGTCGAGGAAGAGCTGGTCCACCGCATCGAGTTCTTCGGCGACGAGATCGAAGCGATCAACGTCGTCAACATCATGACCGGCGAGTACGTGGAATCCAAGGATTCGCTGACGATCTTCCCGGCCAAGCATTTCATCACGCCCGACGAAAAGCTGCGCCGCGCCGTCACCGCGATCGAAATCGAGCTCGAGGAACGGCTGAAGTACTTCAAGGACAACGGCAAATTGCTCGAAGCGCAGCGGCTGGAGATGCGCACACGTTACGATCTCGACATGCTGCGTGAAGTCGGGTATTGCAACGGCGTCGAGAACTACAGCCGTCATCTCGCCGGGCGCGAGGCCGGCGCCACGCCGTCGTGCCTGCTCGACTTCTTCCCCAAAGATTGGCTGCTGTTCGTCGACGAGTCGCACGTCTCGATCCCGCAGGTCCACGGCATGTATGCCGGCGACCGCTCGCGCAAGGAAGTCTTGGTCGAGCACGGTTTCCGGCTGCCCAGCGCCATGGACAACCGGCCGTTGACCTTCGACGAGTTCTCCAAACACATCAACCAAGTCGTGTACGTCAGCGCGACGCCCGCGTCGTACGAACTCTCGAAATCGACGCAAGTCGCCGAGATGATCATCCGGCCGACCGGCCTCGTCGATCCTGAAATCGAAGTCCGGCCCACCAAGCATCAGGTCGACGACCTCATGGAAGAGATTCGCGCCCGCGTGCAGTCGAGCGAACGGGTCCTCGTGACGACCTTGACCAAGAAGATGGCCGAAGACTTGACCGACTTCTTGCTCGAGAACGGCCTCAAGGTCCGGTACTTGCACAGCGAAGTCGAAACGCTCGAGCGCATCGCGATCCTGCGCGATTTGCGCAAGGGCGTTTTCGACGTCCTGGTCGGCATCAATCTCTTACGCGAAGGCTTGGACCTGCCCGAGGTGTCGCTGGTCGGCATCCTCGATGCGGATAAGGAAGGCTATCTGCGCAGCGGCACGTCGCTGATCCAAACGATCGGCCGCGCGGCGCGCAACGTCGAGGGCCGCGTGATCATGTACGCCGACGTGATCACCGAGTCGATGGCCAAGGCGATCGGCGAAACCAAACGGCGCCGCGAGAAGCAGGTCGCCTACAACCTCGAGCACGGCATCGAGCCCAAGTCCGTGCGCAAGGAAGTCCGCGACATCCTCGATCTGGTTAGCTCGAACGAAGAGACGACCAACGCCTCGAAGCTCAAGGGCGACAAGCTGCCGCGCGAGGTCGCGATGGCGATGGCGAACGACATCGAGAAAAAGATGAAAGAGTTCGCGGCCAACCTCGAGTTCGAGAAGGCCGCGGCCTTGCGCGACGAACTGCTGGAACTGCGCAAGCAGATCGGCGGCAACGAGTCGGTGCTCTTCCAAGGCCGCGCGCCCAAGATCTTCCAGCACGCGCTCAAGGAACTGATCGGCACGTAAGCTCCGGCCCGCCGCGGTCTTCCGGCGCGCGGCCGCTCGCGGATTCCGGCCGCGCTGCGCTCGGACGCATTTCGGACGCCCTAGGGATAACTTCGAGCCGAGTTTACCTCGAACGTCTCTGAAAGGAGCGAATATGCGCGTTTCTCTTTTCGTGGCCGGCGCGACGGCGGTCGCGTGGCTGGCCTTGGTAGCGGCAGCGCCGCCGCAGGGCGCGACCAAACACCGCCGCCAGGTGGGGGGCATTGCCTGTTCCGGCGCCACCGGTCCGAGTTCCGGAGTCTTCGCCGGGCAAGCCAATGCCGTCCCCGCGCTCGACTCCGGCATCGTGGCCGGGGAAGACAATCGGAACTGCGGTAATACGTCGACGATCGCGGCCGGCGCTTTTGACGTGATCGCATCGAACGAGCAGCCCTCCTCCACGGCCGGCGCCCAGAACCACTTCATCGGGGCGGGCGTCGAAAATGGGATAGGACCCAACACGATCGCGGGCAAGGCGACCGATACCTACGATTCGGGCATCGTTAGCGGCTTCAGCAACGCAGTCTCCGCGAATTATGCGTTCATCGGAGCCGGCCAGCAGAACGCCGTTGCGCGCACGCCGCTCGCGACGCAGGACGGCGTCAACGCCGCCGTCGTCGCCGGCATCGGTAACGAAGTGGACGGCTACGACGCGCTGATCGGTGGCGGCGAGTCGAACAGGGTAACCGCGACGAGCCCGGACTCGGTGCTGGCGGGCGGCAACCAAAACGAAATCGATGCCGCCACGGCGTCGTTCATCGGTAGCGGCGCCGGTAACGTGATTACGGGCTGCCCGCCCGGCGCCTCGACGGATGGCTCCGGTTCACGCGGCCTTGGCGCGCACGGCAACCGTGCGTACGGATTCGGTGCGCACGGCGCGGGGAGCGCGCGCACGACACCGCGCACGATTCCGACGAGCCCGTCGTGCGGCTATGCGTTCGTCGGAGGCGGCGTGGGGAACAGCGTCTTAAGCGTGGCCGGCTTCGTGGGTGCCGGCGAGGATAATAGCGCGCCCGGCGAAAGCGCGTTCATCGGCGCCGGTGGATTGAACGTCTCCGACGGAAACGACAGCGCTGTCGTGGCGGGTTATGAGAATTTCGTCTACACGAGCGAATCGGCCGTGGTCGGCGGCGAACAAAACGTCATCACGCCGACAAACGGCAACGTGTCCGAACCGAACGCCGCCCTCTACGGCTTCATCGGCGGCGGTTCGAACAACTCGATCGAAGCCGTGGCGTCGCTGGGAGCGAACTACGCCGCGATCGGCGGCGGTGCGTTCAACCGAGTCAGCGGTTCGTACGCGAGTGTAGGCGGGGGGCGGCTGAACTCGGTCTCGGGAGAGTTTGCGAGCATTCCCGGCGGCTACGGCAACGAGGCGACTGGAACGGCCAGCTTCGCGGCCGGCGACGTCGCCGAAGCCCTAACCGAGGGCTCATTCGTGTGGTCCGACGCTGCGAGTACCTCGCTGCACGTGAAATCGACGGTGGCCAACCAATTTCTGGCGCGCGCGAGCGGCGGATTCAAGTTCTTTTCCAGCCCGAACATGACCAGCGGCGTGTCGCTCGCGCCGGGTGCGGGTTCGTGGAGCAGCCTGAGCGATCGCGCGGCCAAAACGAACGTCGTCCCGCTCGACGACGCGGCGGTGCTCGCGAAGGTCGCGGCGCTTCCGGTCAGCACGTGGTCGTACCGGACCGAAGACGCGCGGGTGCGGCACGTCGGACCGATGGCCCAGGACTTCTACGCGGCCTTCCACGTGGGCGAAGACGATCGCCACATCACGACGATCGATGAGGACGGCGTGGCGCTGTCGGCGATCAAAGCCCTCTATCGAAAAAACGCCGCCGCGCAGCGCGAGAACGGCCGTCTCAAGAGTCAGCTGACGGCCGTTCAGCGCGAGGTAGCGGAACTGGCAGCGGAGGTTCGCGCGCTGAGGGCGCGTTAAAGGCGGTGCGCGGCGAGCGTGTGCCCGCAGGGCGGATCTTTCGGCGCTCGAGGGTTCGCAACTGCTGCGGAGACCACACGCATATGTAGACAAACGTATGTTCGCATGGTAGAATTCGGAGGTGAAACTCTCCGAGTGGGCCGCGCGGCAGGGCATCTCCTACACCACCGCATG
>Ga0116229_10012491_pt1 | contig 12234 bp, 6 predicted proteins | sample S1TSphgellanicum_3_FD_87313 | JGI IMG/M metagenome (GOLD analysis project Ga0116229, IMG submission 87313) | Host-associated microbial communities from peat moss isolated from Minnesota, USA - S1T2_Fc - Sphagnum magellanicum MG | ecosystem: Host-associated > Plants > Peat moss > Unclassified...
AAGAAGGATACAAATGTGCCCCCGGAAGTAATACTCCTCGATGATGAAGAGGAGAAAGCAAAGACGGATCATGAGGAGCGCATGCGTATCGTCAAGCTTGTCTGCGAGGCTTGCGACCGTGAAGGTACCTATTTGGATCCATACAGCTTTGATTCGGTTCCTATTGAGTTTTTCTGTTGTCAATGGCGCTGTTAGGTTTGCATGAGTCCTCAGCTTCTTTGCCATTCTTGGAACTCTCGTCTACCGTCTCTTTTACCGCGGGATTCAGACATTCTGACGATTCTTGTTCTCCACCAAGTGCACTCCGGCTTTGGTTGAAGTTTTCTTAGAGGTTTTGCTAGATTAGGGTTTCTTGTTTAGGGTTTGACGAATTTGCTTGGTACGCCCTTGTTCTGTGCTGCAGAGTGGTTGTGATTAACCATACGGGAATCGGTTTCTAATGCATGAGTGTGTTGTGAGGAGGTTTGTGCAGTGGAGTCAAGAGCTGCAGCCATTCGCGCTCTTAAGGATGGTCATATTGCAAGCATCACTGGGCAGCTTACCTTGCAACAATCCAAGTACCCTAGTCACATCCGGAAGATGCCCATGATGCAATTTCTCAAGGAATATTGCCCTAACACGGAAGCTACCACTCGACCAGATGGCACTATTCAACTTAACATCATACATGATAAAGCGCACCTACTTGGAGGGTCACAAGCACAGGGTGGCCAGATGGGAGCTGGAGCATCTGTTGAAAACACACCAGGCTTCTGTGTCCCTAGAACATCACGTACCTTACTCACTTCTCTGCTTCATAAGATGTCTGTCTAGCAAATGGTTCATGTTGTTCTGGATTTCTCCTTTTTGTTTGTTGTGTACAAATAGCACTGAGCAGGCCACATTGGTGATAGAGTGGGCTTGGCAAAAGTTGGAATTCTCTTTGTATTAACTCAGTATCCCATACCAAGAAAATGCAGATGTAGCTGATGTTCCTCTGCTTGTCTGTCCCTGCTTCTCTGTAGTAACAGTCTGTCCTTTAACTCAATGGTAGTTGCAACTGATGCAAAATCTGTGCAGAAAAGGAGCAATTGATGCAAAGTATCAGCAAGCAGTTAGCAGGACAGGTAATCTTCATTGCTCTGTATTTGGGATGCTCATTCCTGGTTAAACAACAGGCATCAATGATGTCAGATTCTGGCATGCATTCAGAAAATAAAGTCCTGCATGTCAGAATGAAATATTTGTAGCAAAGAGCTTGTGGACCCTCACAAGCTTGGCATAACTTGAATTAAGATAACATTGCCTTTTGAATAAATGTACTTCTTGAGTAGTAACTGACTTTTCAAGGAGTCTTTGTGTTGCTTTTGGAAATGAAACAGAGTGTAAGGATGTATATTTTTGCATAGTATTTTTGCCTTACATTTCAGCAGAGAGCATCATTTACTTATCTACACCCATTTTTAGCAGCCAATGAAGTCATTGGGGAGTAATTCCAGCTAGTTCATTCATGGTGAAAGTGATGGTCTGATGCTTTGTGTGTGACACTCAGTAAGTTTTTATTGCACTTATTCTTGTCCTCTTTATATTAGCTTTCCCAGAACTGATGCATACTTCCTTCTGTGCCCTTCTGTTATTACAGAGTTTCTCTGCAATCACATTGATGTTCTTTGAAACCCTTTCATTTTTTAGTGCTGCAGTCAGTAATGAATTGTCTTGCTGCATCTACATAAGAATGCATTAGGTTGAACTCTGAAGATCATACCATTTGGTGAAGCTTGTCCATTTCCTGGTGGATGTCTGTTGTTTCTCTTCACTTGGTGATTCATGTGGCTTGTGCACGAGGGTTTTATGGTCACAAAGACAATTTCTTCTTGCAGAAACGGAACAATGACCTGAGCTGGGAGGAGTTCCTAGTGAAGTACAGGATGGAAACAGGGGCAAAATTACCATCTTCCTTGCAGACACCATCTTTGAGAGGTCCTGCCATGGTTGGTCTTCTTTAGCTCTTAGCCCATGTGTGAGATTCACAATGTGAGTGAACTATGCCAGCTGGTTTGTCATATTACATGACGAGTAGATGTATGCCTTCACTTATTTATGCTGGAGTTTGGGGCAAATGTTCAGTTGTATGATTTTCAGAACCTTTGTTGTGGACTGGGATTTCAACCTCCAGACACCCTAATCAGATCCTCCAATTTCATGGTGTTCAAGGCACACATTTGATAGATAATGCATGGTGTTCTCATTCAGGGCTGGGAGACTAATCTGACTAGTCAGCACATGACTCCTATGACTGAGTGCTTTACTTCAATGTTACAACCAGTGCCTGGTATGTATTCTGTGCTCTACTTCATGAGGAACAAACACAATTAGGAGGTCTAATGTGTGGAAAAAAAAATAGACACTGAAATGCAGCCTGTCCTTACTAAGTGGCAAAGCTCCTTCTGGTTGTGATCAATGAGCCTTGGATTGGCAAGTTGTAGAAAGCTGACATCTCTTCTCAGAATAGTTTGACTTTTGTAAGACTGCTTTCAAATAGCTAGTTGTTGAATCTCCCAAGATCAAATGCTGAAAAACCCTGTCCTTGTCTGTGCAGTCCTTTGATTTCTTAACTCCTGCTCTTAACTTTGTTCTGCTAAGATTTTCCTTGTTTCTCTCCTCCCTTCCTGTTTCCTGTCAGTTTGTTCCCCTCTTCTTCCTCATTTCCCTGGTGATCTTGTATATGTTTTGTTGAGCTACCCCACATTGTGACTGTCTTCATGTTACTTTGGGTCCTATTACAGAAACTCTGTATGTTAGTTGATGTCTGAGATTGACTGTGTGACTGTCACTACTGTTTGAACTCAAATCTTTGTGTGTTTTTGACTGTCACTGTTGTTCAAACTCATTTTCTTCAGTGTTTATCAGTGTTGGACTATCCACACTGACTTTGTGGATCTGCAATCTCTATAAAATTATCATTGGTCATCTTTCTAGTTTAAACTTATAGCAAGTATGGAGGAAGTTCAATAAGATATTTCTTCTGCTGAAATTCCTCCTGCACTATCTGCATGTTTTGTTGCCCAATGCTGGGCTGATGAACACTTGGGCAACATTGTGGTTGCAGATGGTGTCCATCAAGGAGCAAGGGCAAGCCAAGTCTCACGAGATGCAGATGGTTTCCAACAAGGAGCAACCAAGAGCAAAGTATCACGAGAACTGTAAATTTAGCTAGCCAGGTGCTGGTAGACCATCAATTTGAGACAGATGTCCCAAAAATCTTTTCAACTGTGTCAATTATCAATGTCACTAATGTTTTCCTCTGTTCAGTAAAATGGCTCAGCTTGATTTCCACCGAACTTTCATTTCTGCACTGGAAGGTGTTTCTCAAGTGCATGAGGTGATAAAGCTCACCTGGAAAGCAAGATGTGCTACAACCACCAGAGAGTTCCCCTGTACCTTGAAGTCTGCATACATTGGCATGAAAACTTCAGATAAATGTGACAACTTGCTATATTCATCTGATTTTGTGCATTTCTGGATATGGTGATCATGTTTCCCCAAGTCCTAGATATCTTGGAGCATAAGTTATAAACTATGGACTTCTCAATTTTGAGATATGAAAGTTCTTATTCCCCATTTTTGTAGCTCAAATAAGGTTTTACTGATGTTGTGGCAGTCAGAACTCATGTGCTGCCAAATAAGAATGGTTCTCCTGCATGTCCAAAACTGTGGGATGCCTTCTCTCACTTGCTTGCCCCAAATATTGGACACAGTGAAGAACTACAGATTCAGCAGTGAATGCTTATCCAGGTTCTGGCCAGATTCTGGAAGTGTGCTGTTTCTACTTGTTAGACCCCTGCAGTGATGAAAGTTCTCTGCTCCTTTCTCAAGTCTGAAAATGGGAATGGTTACTTATGGGGTTGTCATTCATTATAACTTACTCTCTTTCCTCAATTTTTCTTTTGAGTTAGTCCTTTCAACGAGCTTGTCTTTCTCACAACATGCTCAAAATCAGTTGATTGTCTGCCAATTTAGATGGTACACTTTCAAAGCTGAGCTCTCCCATCCGTTCCCCAGCTTTGATGGACCCTGTTTCACTCCATGGTAGACAGATGCCAATCCTGACTACACAAATGCACACACCCCTTTCCCCCTACTGCAAGCCTTCACCAGTTACTAGAGGTTACTTTGTCCTTAGTATCAGCCTCTTTCTGCACCTACACAGGAGAGCAACCTGCAATTTGGCAACTGGCTTGAAGTTTCAAAGATTTTGTCCAACTCCATCACTGTATGAACATTAGCCAGAATAACCTTCCTTGGTAATCTGGATACTGTCTTCCTCAGCATCTTGCCAAATCTGTATTGTTTGTATGCGAAGTAGCAAGCACAGTCCCATATCTCTCTCTGTATCTCTCTTACATATAGCTGTACTACATATATATATTATCATATGGTTGTAAAGACAGACTAAGTTTTCCAAGATCAGAAAGAAATTTCAAGTCAGATTGAATCTGTGAGGTGACACGAAAAAAAATTTGCACAATAAAAATTAATTGTCCTCTAGAAGCAATTATCTCAAATGCTACACAAGTAAGAGCTGACCTGAATGTAACAATGGTTCCCAAATTTCATGTAAACAGACAGAAGTGCTGGATCAGCAAGGCATTGGACTTCCCTTGTCAATGTCAGACCTGTAAGAATTTCTAGAAACATCATATGAGTGAAACAAAACTTTATTTGGTTCTGCATGACATGCTGCTCTAGGATGATCAACAATTTCTCTCCCCAAATATTTAATACACCTCAAACAAGTCCCTGGCATGAGGGTTCATTGAGGGAGAAACACAGATAGTGAGACCCTCTTCAAGGGCCTGATAAATCTTGCCTGATGAAGTCCTGGGATCTGAATGTGGGAGTAGACAACCCAGAACATCTTGAAATATCACACGATTGGGATGCCTGGGTGGGCATAAACAACAGTTCAGGTCCACACGTTGCTGCTACCATACACAGATGATACAATTTTGGACCTGGTCCAGTTCAGGCAATGAGAGAAAGCCAAGGTGCCTTGCAGCACATTTATAGAATGAGAGTGCCATGTACCAGCTTTGTACATCAGCCATCCATCTTCATCTCCCTATGTGCCCTAACTATGTACAGTACCATGTACACCCAATGTAGTGGTGCATCACATTCAGAGACAAGGTAGCTAACACTTCAGACATCCAGAGTGGGAAAGAGCCATTAGCAAGGCAGCACCCTCCTCTTCATCAGATGCAAAGGCGCACATTTCTAGCATGTCCTCTTCCTGGATGGAAGGAAGAGGTTGATGGCAATTGTGCTGTAAGGGGGATTGTGCAGATGGTAACAAACTTTGCTGCCATGTGATGCAGCTGGCACCACTACTAAGCAGACTATCTCTTGGTTGTGCATAGACCTCCCCTCTCTGTTTCCGGGCTTGCTGATACATCCAGTACTGCTGTCCTAACACTTGTTCCAGCTTGCGCTTTCCCCCTTTCCCAGCACCTGCTATAATAGAGTGGCCATCTTCAAATTCTGAGCTGACAAGAGCAGCTGACCGTCTTCCTGCCTTTTTGTGACGAATCCCACATGCATTGCAAAGAGACTGTGCCAGAAGCAAACAGTACAAAGGGGGGTCAGCAACACAGTCACACACTGTACAAGTTTTCTATAGCTACACTCGGTTAGTGAATAAAGTAGGTAGTAGAAAAATACCTTAGGACCTTGTGGTCCATTTCTCCACAGTGGAGTTTTCGATGTTCCACAGTGTGCACATATCCGCTCTTCTTCATCATTGCATTCTTGTAGGCATCTATTAGCCTGCTGCACTTGAGCCCGCTGGACCTTTCCTCCTGCAGCAGCAGAAGGATTTGTTGTTGACAAAAAGTCAGGCAGCCAAGACTGGCATGCCTGTAGGCCGCCATAGGACGAATGACTCTCTAGCATGCTCCTCAACAATCTTGTGCGCGCGCGCGCGTGACTCTTTTCTTGTCTCGTCTTGCAGACAAAATGCAGCACACCTTTCCTTTGAAAACTTTCACCAAATTTGTGGCCCTTCTTGAACAGTAGCCTGCAACCAAGGGCAACAGACTGCGGAATGAACCAATGCTGCTCTTATGTCACCTGCTCGTATAACAGGCCTCCAGACTAGAAGCGCATATTCCAACATGGCTTTCAAACGTGAATTCTAGGATCCTTAGAAAAATGGAGAAATTAGCGATCTGATCAGACCGTATTCCTAGGCTTCCCGTACTTCGAAGGTGTGCTACAGTTGCATTATATGGTAGCAGGCGATATTCGTGGTGCGTTGCTAGCTCTAGACGCTGGCATTATTACAAAGACTTAATTCCAGCGACTGCCACTAGGCATCACCAGGTTAATCCCAGATCAGACCGGCACAATCTCCACATCGCAGGCCTCGCAGGTCTCTGACTGCACTTACAATAGCCATAGCCACGAAGAACCGATCGCAAACACGTTACAAAACACACACACACACACACACAGCTAGGTGCAGGAAAGTCGATCGCAAACAGGGTAAAAAAAACACACGCACAGGTAAGCGCAGGGAAGGTCGATCACAAGAAAAAAGACAAAATGACTTCTCTCAGGCAATACAAAACATGCGATCTTCGGGAGCTTAGGGAAGAAATTCGACAGCAGATCAGAGCATCCGCCACTGCAGATCACACGATCATAATGCGTAAAAGTGCGGAAGTAACAGCAGCTATACAGTAGTAGACTACCTACCTGGAAGAAAAACTACTGAAGCCGTTCGAAGAAAAAGAAGAAAAATTGCTGTCTCCCGTAGAAGAAAGAAGCCCAAGAAATGCAGCGTTCACTGTCCCTGTACTCCTCAAGCGTGCGAAGCATAGCTGCGCATCCACACTGCTAAGTATGTATTAAAAAAGGCGGAACAGCGATGACGAGGAGGACTCGCAGGAAAGATCATATCAAGCCGCCACGACACGACTGTAATTCCCAACAAAAAGAAGAAGAAGAAGAAGAAGAAGAAGAAGGAATGTACCAGTGGAAATAAAATTCCTCTTGTACTTACAGCAAATCAAAATGCAAACGAAGATGCGATCAGGATCTCGCTATCTGTGATTGGTATCATCATGCTGATCATCTGCTCTGAATCTTCAGCAACAATTGGATCTCATTAGTGTGATCGGTGGCGACGAAGAAGACAGATGAGAAAGAGAGAGAGTTGTGAGAGCGAGAAAGCGCGCGCGCGAGAGGAGAGAAGATGCGCGATGAGCTTTGGTGTGAAGAGATGCGCTCCCTGAATTGGACGGCGGAAATCAGCTTATCCATAACAGAAGCTAATCTCTGCCATCCGTTTTCTCAACTTTTTGCCGGGCTTTATCCACATCAGTAATTGTAGATACCCCACCGCACATCCACGAAACCCTAAAAAAATGGCGTTGGACGAAATCCCCCAATCCCCCCCCCCCCATCTTTTTTCTCTGAGTATCAAAAGTGTTTCTGGTACATACTTTCGTCCCCCAAAAGAAAAACAAAACCCAAGAAGTAAAAGAAAACTCCTTTCTGGTATTTATTTTGGCCCTAAATGTAGAATCAAAGGTGAATGATTTATCAATTAGTTGATTAGGTAATTATGTGCAAATACATGTGGATTTTGTGGTGGGTTTTTATAAGGGAATTTGTGATACCCAATATTAAGTTAATACCTTAATACATATTACATACTTTTGTGACTTGCCCCCAAGGAAAGCCATCCCCTTTTTTCTACTTGTTATGATGCCAAGTCTAGAATCAAAGGTGAAGGATTAATTCATTAGTTTGTTTATTATGTGCAAATATGTGTAAGTTTTTATGGCAAATTTTTTTAGCTAAGGAAATTCTAAGCACCGAATATTCAAGTTAATACTTACTTTTTTTTCCCCTAATGAAAAATACCCATTCTACTTGTTATGATGCCAAATCTAAAACCCAAGGGGAATGATTAATCAATTATCTAGTAATTTTTGTGCAAATATATTTGGGATTTCATGGTGTATTTTTTAGCTAAGGGAATTTTCATTTTCCAATATTATGTTAATGGTAGAAGAAGAAGAAAGAAAGAAAGACTGGGTTCAACAAAGTGAGTTGTCAAGAGCCTGTGTCAATTTGTTTTTCCTCTCTTGGAGCTCAGCTCTTATGTGGACAACAAAGCTGCAAAAGTGAGATCCTTTGGGATGGGATTGATGACACTGCAAAGTATGAACATTGCATTTGAGTGGTGGGTGCATTTTGCAGTATGCATGTAGTGTGTCCATGCAACAAGTGGGACAACTTATGGACTGTTATTCATATGTGTTGGAAGTGAAGTTCAACGGCCATGTTTTGGATGTTTTCATCTTTTCTTAAAAGGATGCACCAAAATGCATTTGGGTGAAGTAAATTTAAATGGCCATGTTTTTCAAATAGAGATATTTGTAAAGTGACCACCTTTTGGGCCTTTCTTTCATCTCTTAACCCTTCTTTCAATCTTTAAACACTGATATTCTTCACAAAAGTAATGAAATAATTTCCAAAGGCAAAAACACTGTCGATAATAGACTCAACCAGGTCATTATTATTTTTAATATTATTGCTTATATTACATATTTTCTCCACCATTGCCACAAATTTTGCAAGAATGTCACGGTGGGTCAATGGTTTTAGGTTGGTTGTTTTGTGTTTAGAATGAGACAAGGTTGTGTTTGTTTAGGGTAAAGCCCCAGGGTGGAGGTTTTCCCAAGGTGCCCTCCAATAGTGCTATCCATTGCAAGTTTGAGGATGTGGTAAAATGGTGGAGTTCAGCTCCCTCCCCTCTTCCCCCACCCCATGTACATAGAACCTCACAAAACTAGGCCAATACAGAGTTTCATTCAAGCATCCCACCGGAGCAAAACTGAACTTTTTTGGAACCACAAAAACCCACCTCAATAATAAAATGAATCAACCCAAAGAAAAATGGTTGCCAAATGCAAAGTATTACAATCCACTGATGAGATGATCCGGGAAACAACTTGACCAGGTCCATAGAAGAATTGAAACAAACTTGAACAAAATGGGAATTAACAGGCCCACTTTAACCATCACTCTATTATGATGTAATCCTGGGTGGCAGATAAGAACTATTCCGCTGAAGTATGCAAAGCAGGAAAGAAAGCAAGCAACATTGTCATGATTGCACCACAATCTGCCAACAGTCTTCGCACAGTGCAACATGATTTCAAAGCCACAATGGTTCACCGGACTTGGCCAAAAAAGATTGCTGCAGATCCATACAACAACAGTAACCTCTGGCAACCCTAGAAATTTTACCCCAACTATTCCCAAACACAACAATATAGTGATTATAGTACCACATGCAGAAATTATTAGAAACTAGTGATTATAGTACCACGGTCTTGGCATGTTCGCACATTAGCACCAATGATGTTCTCTCCTCTTGTCAATAACAAATGCTGGGGGAGTTCTCAATGACCCAACAATTCAGAAAAATAGATTTTCTGAATTCCTGCAATTTCAAGACTTTACCCCTGAACTATTTTATCCAGCATCAGCGGAAAAGAAAAAACTGCAAAAGCAATTCCTACTTCCAAAAAACAGACCAACCTTGCACAATGGATAATATGAACTTGACTTTGTTAGAGGAGTATTCAAATTTTTGCAGACGACCTCACCAGACGCAGTAATGAAGATAAGAAAACTTGCACAATCTTATTCCACCTTAAAGGTCAAGAACATAGGCATGAATGAGTTCACTTGCCAAACAATTTTGGTGACTTGAACAAAATGACCCTCTCCAGACCTTCTCCGACCCCTCCTTGTTAGCTTCTTCCATTGACATAATTACTGCAAGGACAGTGAATAGACTCTGATTTACCTAATGCTCCTCTTTAGCTCAATTGAATGAAATGTATTGCAAATCCAGAAATTCTGCCATCAATTTAGTGTTAGAAAAAGCAGGCCACCACAATTTAGGGCACAGCCTCAGATTGCAAAGAAAGAATGTGGAAACTGAGATGAATACAAATGGCACATTTTAGCAAGTGAAACAACATTGCACCCCAGCCACAAGGCTATCCGCACAGTGCATGTGTGGATGCACATGTGTAGGCCATCCACACATGCAGAGAACATGAGCTGTTAGTCTTGCCATTAATGTTCTCCAATCACACAATGAAAGCAGAAACTGAGTGGAAAACCCAGTTTGTAAATCAGCAGCTGCCGCTGCCACACAGATAACACCTTTCCACTGTCTAGTAGTATCTACCATTCCACCTGAAGAAGTAGCTAGGTATGCAAAGTCAGTCAGTCAGTCAGCACATCCAATTCGGACTCACAGACAGACAGACAGACTCAAATTGCTTGTCCAAGTATGGCACAAGCGCAGCAAATGTAAAGGGGCGTGGTGGGAGAGTCCAGTGCTGTGCTCCCAGATATAAGAGATTTCCAAACTTGATGATAACGTGGGTCCATATCATCATCTCTTTTGTCTTTTCACACGTTTACGGGAAATTTTGGATTATAGGCACAAACAGATACTCGTAACGCCATTCAAACAGAACTTCCAAAAACCATAGAACCTTGAGATATGAGGAGAGACGGTGCCGGTTCCACCAACCGACTGTAGCGCGCTTTAAGATTTCTTCAAGCTGCCTCGAACCCCAGGCTTAGGTTTAGGTTCCTCCGAAGTACCGGACGCGTGAAGGTTGATGAGCTTCTCCTCCTCGTATGGCAGCTTCGGATGGCGCGCATCGTGGTGGATGCGCATGCTCTTACTATCCGGTGCCGTGGCCTTACAAATAGGACATGCTAGTTTGGCATGTCCGCCTTTGTCCACTCCCTTGCGATCCGCCAAACCATCTTTTCCACCGCCGCGATTCGTCGTGGCTGCATCAATCTTCGCCGCTATCTCTTTTGCGGTATGTTTCTTCGGCTTTGCTTTGCCCGTCATGGCTCAAAACTATACAAACCCGTCCTCCACCAAACTTCCCCTTCTTGTGCGCGCTCTCTCTGTGTCTCTCTGTCTCTGCGCACCCCTTCTGCTGCAACCGCCGTCGGTTTCCCACAACTCTGGATTACACGAAAAACTTCCAACTTTCGTAACCGTCTCCGCAAAGCACGCCGCTGCTCATCCCCGACGAAATTCCGACCATCGCTTGCGAAGAGCAATCAAATTCCGCAATCAAATACATTCTCACAACGAAGCATGCACCCGCAGCAGCAGAAGCAAAAGGAGAGAAGAAAACACAATTAGGGTTTCCAGTGCCTAGACTAGGTAAGAGGCTACGTAGCTAGCTAGCTAGCCGTCCCTACAACGTAATCGTCATTATCCACAAAATTCCAGTAGAATATTATTGTAAATACTTAATCAATTGATGAAAAATAATAATAATTTATTTTGTGAAAATTAAGTTCCATTCAAATGCAAATATTGAGGTGTTCGCTTTTAAATTTGGTGGTGTTTGGTGATGGGTAACAAGGTGAACACAAATGCAAGCCAAAATAAACATCAAATTGCAAGGGGTGTCACAAAATATTGTTTTTAGTGTTTGGTTATAGGTTTAGGGGAGGTTGGCTTTAGAAAACCCCAAGTTTGGTGTCAAATTTGGTTTGTTTGGTGATCGAAACGACCATTTGGCTGAAATAAATGAGATCACAAGGCCCATATTTTTTATTCGGTTGTGGGATTAAATTGAGGCAATTTTATGAAAGCCCATGTTTGGCAAACATTTGGAAAAGTTTGGTGATGGGATCTATATGACACATTAAACAACGCACAACTTTTCATAAATGTGACATACCTCACAATTTACAAAACTGAAGCCTTAATATAATATAAGCATTACATGATCCCATAGTTCTTCAATGAACATATCAATGGGGGAGCTTACAAGGAGAGTTGCATTTTGAATACATTGCATTGTTGCCAAAACAACATAACACAATTTTTCATTGTCTACTAAAAGAAATTAGATACATCAAGTATTTTCAATCGTACTCCTCTTTTTCTTTCAACATGTCAAAGTTCCCAAATAGCATTGAAAATTATCTTTCCTAGAAATGTTATGTTTTGTATTGAGTTGCAAATATAAAGGTCACAACTCAAGTCTAAGTGTGGACAAGCTAGAACATCTAAGATCAACTTGTCTTTGTAGACGTAGAACAACACGAACTAGGCTTCAAAAGGTTAAAAGTAAAGCAACATCAACCTAAATTAGGTCTAACTATAATCAAAGAAGAACTCCA
>Ga0116229_10012493_pt1 | contig 12233 bp, 6 predicted proteins | sample S1TSphgellanicum_3_FD_87313 | JGI IMG/M metagenome (GOLD analysis project Ga0116229, IMG submission 87313) | Host-associated microbial communities from peat moss isolated from Minnesota, USA - S1T2_Fc - Sphagnum magellanicum MG | ecosystem: Host-associated > Plants > Peat moss > Unclassified...
ATGTGTGTGTGTGTGTGTGTGTTTTTTAGTGTGGTAAGAAAAGTCAGTTCTGGTGGGTAAGAACCAGATTTGAATTGGGACTGATTTTTCATGATTTGAATCAGAATTGAAATTTTTTTTGCAATAACTGAACTTGAAATTTCATTTTCAATTTTATTTATGTGTGGAATCAGAAGCAAATTAAGATACATAAACAAACAGGGAATTATTTTTTTATGTATCTCAAGCAAGATGGTCAATGGAACTTTTTGGAAAATTTTCAAAAAAAAAATTTGTCACATTTTGAGGAAAAAAGTTATGAAATCATCAAGATTTTTGGAAGATTTGGGCAAATTTCTAGCTTTTGAAATCGCCATATTTTAGCTAAAAAGTTTCTACTGATTCACCCACATGTAATAACAGGATTCCTATATTTTCTACTTCTCTATTTGTTATGTAGCCAGATTTGGTAAAATCCTCTTGGGACTGATCGCCACTTTTGGACTAACATGAGAAAATTGGAAAAAAAAAAAAAACTGCTACTGTGTGGCAAATAAATACTGGTTTTTCAAAGCAAAAAATCGCCGATTTTGGGGGAAAAAAATAAATTAATATTAAAAAAATAAGTAGAATCGTTTCTGTTGACTCGTCTCTCTATGAGTTCTGGGAAAACTTGTACTCTCCTTCCAAGTGCAAGCAGCCCACCATCGACGCGTTTTGTTTTTGTCGTTGTTTGCTGCTGCTGTTGATATTGTTATCTTTTCTTTTGGGTCTGTGTTAGGTTTCAGTTGTTGTTGTTTTTTTTTAAAAAATTTGTGTGTTTGGTTTTGGTACCTAAGTATTGGGATTGTTGCCAGAAACACAGCTTGTGTTTGTTGCAAAAAGGGCTACCTTATGTTTGTTGCTGTTTCTCGTCGTTGTTTTCGTCGCAGAAAAGCCCCCTGAAGAAGAAGAAGAAGAAGAAGAATGTTCGGTGTTGAAGAAGCCCTCAATCTGATCAAGAACTAACTTGCACAAGGGAAAGAAAGAAAGAAATAAAGAAACATAAAGCCCATATGATTTGGATACCTACGCCATTACTATTCTGGCGCGAGCTAGACTTGATGATGATGTCAGTTGGCAAACGCTTTGTTAACCAAATCCTGTGAAAGAACCATTGTGTTGTTGTTGTTGTTATCGTCGTCGTCGTTGTTTTTTTTTGGTTGTTGTTGAGTAGTTTGTTTGTTGTCGTCGCTCAGAAGAAAAGACTCTATTCCCGCCTGTTTCCGGTTCTTCTTTGTTTTGTTCTTGGTTGTTTTCCTAGCGGATCTAGTCTTTGCTTTGGACTTCGATCCTCCAGCTCTTTGGTTTTTGTAATTGTGATGATGGAGACCGATGGATTGATGTTTGTCAAGGTCTCTTCTTTCTAGGGTACTGCTGGTGCCGAAGAGCTAGAAAGGAGGAGGAGGAAGAAGAAGAAGAAGCACAAGAGAAGGAGGAGGAAGAGGAAGAGGAGAAGGGAGTGGAGCCATGAAGCGACAGCGACTGCTACTCCATGGGCAACATGAGTCTCCGACTTCTGCTGCTGCCGTTGAGAGTCGTGGCGATCAACCGAGGTTCAAGCGGATGGACGATGGGGGGCACAGTAGCCGCGGGATCCGTCGGCACAGTGTTGGCGGTGACAGAGACGGTTCGGAGGCAGCGCGAAAGGGGGAGGTGAGGGAGGACGGAGCGGCGACGGCGATGGTTTCATCAGACAAAGGTATGAAGCACACTTACCATCATCATCACCACCATAATCACCACTCTCGCGCATCTTCTTCCGTCAAGGACGGCCGTGGCGTATCCAAGAGTCATCAGTCGTACCTCAACGGTAAGGGCTCCGCTGCTGCTGCTGCTGCTGCTGAGGAGTCCAGGAAGGACCGAGGCAGAGAAGAAGAGGGTTTGGACTCCGAGTTGTTCGAGTCTCGCTCGCGGAGTTCTATCAGAGAGCAGGAAACTGCGACCAATGGTAATAAAGGGACGTCCAGGAGAGAACAACAGGAGGTAGCGGACAATGTGAAGGTGGCTTCAGAAAGCAATAGGGAACAGATGGAGAAGGAGAAGGAGCAAAAGGAGAGTAGCAGCAAAGGCACGGACATGGTGGCGGAGGTGGAACAGAGTAATGAGCGAGAGGAGGGTGAGATGGAGTCTGATGGGGATGTCAATGCCTCTGTTGCGCAGGAGCAGGATCCAGATGGTCCAGAAAAGATGGTAGTAGCCAATGAGACTACTTCAGAGCAAATAGGTTTCCAAGATGGCAGGGATGGGGTTACCCAAGGAATGGGAGGGACATCCATGCAGGCTCTGGAGTCAGCAGGCACAGACAAGGATGCACTCCCTGACCAAGAAGCTGATTCTCAGGAGCACATGTTGAAGAGCTCCAACAATGACCGAGTGGTAGAGGTGGAATTGGATGAGGGGAATGAACAGGCTGCTGGAGACCCAACTGCATGTGCAAATGACAAGATTGAAGCAGCAGCAAGAGATTCCTTGTGTGCCCGAGGAGGGGAGCCAGAATGTTCTAGGGTGTGTGATGATGAAGAAATGAAACAAGGTAGAGAGCAAGGACTCACCTTAACAACTGCAGTTGAAGATGACATGACACAACAGGCAAGAAAAGAAGCTAGGGGTAAACTAGTTGTCGAGGCACCAGATGAAAAGGAGCTGTTGGGGGAGAATTTGATGAGGAGGAGGCTTGGGAAGGAGCGATTGAGGGAAGGAGAGAAAGAAATAGGAAAAGAGAAGGTAGAGGAGAGACAGAGTGAGAAAAAACAGAGGGTGGAGAATGGTGCACTTTTATCTCTAGCACTGCCTGATACCTCACTGTCCCTTTCCTCCGGTGATCCACATGGTCACCAGTCTCTTCCACACCGGCATGTGCATTCCCATCCCTCTCAAGCCCCAACACACACGCACTCCACTGGCTTCACCAACTCAATCTCCCTCTCCCACTCGCAACCCTTCCATCACAACCCCAGCTGCTCCCTCACTCAGACCTCTCTTGACAAAACAGAGCTCTCAAGTGGAAGCCAACAAATCTCTCAAGCCAAGGAGCAAGGTTCTCATGGCAGCTGGCAGATGTCATATGGAAGCAACCATGCAAATGAAGGGTTTCTGACAGCTCAAGACAGGCAGAGATCTAAGCCCTTGTACCAGAGGCTTCTTCAGTCAGGAAACAATCCACAAATCCTGCAAGGCTCCCTGGGTAGTGAACGGTTGCGAAACCAAGGAAGAGACCGAATTTCAGAAAGTGTCGACATAAGTCAAGGCAGTCATCAGGTGGCACCAGCTGACAGTGGGCTGCAGGCTACCCATTCATCAGATGCCAGGCGATCACTGCGACGTGACTTGCAGCACAAGCACCGTCACAATGATGAAGTCTGGTCCTCCCCATCTCAAAGTGCAAGCTCACGGGAGACCCAGCCCCGTGATTTGCCCACTAATATAGAGAGGGCTCCTTCTCGAGAAAAAGGAGTGTTGGAGAGAGAGGTAGCAGGCTCAGAGAAACCATTTACAAGTATAAGGGTCCAGGACATAGTGTCAGAGCCAATTCCGTCAATGGCCCGCAAGCTGCAGGAGCTGCCTGACAGTTTCTTGGAGGGGTTGAAGGAAAGTTTGCGTGACATGCTAAATAGTATAGAGAAACGAGAGGAGTTTGTGTTGCTACAGCAAACTCTTGCAGCTCGCACAGACCTAGTCACCAACACCTTGCTGCGAGCACATCGAGTGCAGTTGGAGCTCTTGGTGGCAGTGAAGACAGGCATCCTGGCCTTCTTGCATCCTGACATTCCAATGACCCACTCAGCTCTAGTTGAAATTTTCTTGCAAACCAAATGCCGCAACTTTGCTTGCCAAAGTCCACTGCCAGCAGATGAATGTGATTGCAAGCTATGTGCACAGAAGGCTGGCTTCTGCAACTCATGCATGTGTGTGGTGTGCTCAAAATTTGACTTTGATGCCAACACATGCCGTTGGATTGGCTGTGACTTCTGCTTGCACTGGTGTCACACTGATTGTGGCATCCGTATGGGCTATATTGCTCCTGGCCCCAGCATTTCTGGTGCAGCAGGCACTTCTGAGATGCAGTTCCATTGCATTGCATGTGAGCATACCAGTGAGCTGTATGGGTTTGTTAAGGACGTGTTTTGTGCTTTTGCTCCACAATGGAAGCGGGATGTGTTGGCTAGTGAACTGGATTGTGTGAGGCGGATCTTCCGTGACAGCAATGATGCACGTGGGCAGCAATTGTGCAGCAAGGCTGAGGAAATGCTTCTACTGCTGGATGCTCAGTTGGACCCAGCCCCTGCTTGCAGTGCCATGCTTAATTTTTTCTCTGGTAAGCTCTTTATATTCTATTTTCCTGACTCTGTAACCAGCACATCATACTCTGCGTAACCTTTGTAGTGCAGTCAAAGTTGGAGTGGTTGATGGCAAGTCCATGAGATAGTGGAGTTGCTACAAGGGTAAGTGTATGCTAAGAATTTTATTCTAACACCAAGTTCAAGCCCAACTGGTGGAATGTCTTTCCCTCAAAGTTTTTCATATTATGGATTCTAGGGATATAGTGAACCCAAACAATTTTTAAATTGATTCTTATGGGTGAAATACCTGTGGGCCCTGCCAAGGCTGTTGCTGGTTGCTAGCAGAATTGTCAGAGTAACGATAACAACTATTCCATGATGACCTTTAAAGCTCTGCTTTGGTGCATCCACAAACATGGGCACATTAGGGGGTTACATGCAGATGAGCTGATAACAAAATGTCACATTTGGTGACCCTCTATGGAGTCCTCTCTATGCCTTTTGCTTAGATGCTTGCATGTATCAGGGTATGCTGCAATAAAGCAAAGCTTACCCTCACAAACTCATAGCAACTTGAATGGGGGTACTATTGATCTTTTTATTATCAGATTTCCTTCTTGAATTTGTGACTGAGGCTTCCTGTTGCTTCTGGAAATAGGACAGAAACACAGGATACATTTTTTTTTAAAATCGTTTGCCATAATCTTTTAGAAGATTATTATATAATTATTCTTTTGGGGCCCAGCTTATGGGATTTTTGGGGTTCATATTACAAAGCAGTAATTTATTGTTGAAAGGTTATTAGAAGATTGCCATTTGGTGCTTGCTTGCTGAAGTTAGGCCATGCATCATGCCTATTTGTAGACATTTATTCAACAAGGTAATTTATTTACCATTGGATTCATTTGTGTAGTAACCAAGGTGGGCTATTGAAAGTGTAGGTCCTATATGCATGATGGCTATTCCATGCTAAAGTAGGTTATTCTTTCAATTTTTTGGGAATGGACAAATAGCAAGAAAATAAATTGCATTGGATATTGTTCCTTGCTCATGGCATAACCATGGCAAGCAGTTATATATACTGCTTATCTGCACCCTTTGTTGGGAGCTGATGAAGTTAGTAGAGAGCTATGGCAGCTAGTCACTGCCATTCATGATGAGGATTGCAGTCTGATACTATTTGAGTTACAATCTCCAGTTACTACAGCACTTATTCTTGTCATGTTTGTTTGTGTTTACCCAGAATTGGCATAACATTGGTTTGGTTACCTTACATGTTTTTGTGGAGTCTTCTCTCCCATATCATTGATATTTGGTGTGCTCCTTCGGATCTGACTGGATTCTCTCTAAATTGTGGCAGATGGTGATGTAGGTGGGATTCAAAATCAGGCACCTTCTGTCTCAAGAGAAGGTCAAATCCAGCCAGCTCCTGTGTCAGAGGAAGCTGTAAAAACTCCACCAGTTTCAGGAAGGGACAATAAGACCACAAGGGATACACTGGATCGAGCACGTGCAGCATTGCAGACATATGATGCTGAGCTGGAGGAGAAGAGGCAAGAAGCTGCAGAGCTGCAGCAGGAGCGCGAGCGCAAGAAGGGGCAGATAGAAGAGCTGGAAAGCATTGTGCGCATCAAGCAGGCTGAGGCCAAGATGTTTGCAGTTCGTGCTGATGAGGCACGGCGGGAGGCAGAAGGACTGCAGCGTATAGTACTTGCAAAGTCAGAGAAGATTGAACAGGAGTATGCATCCAAGCTGACAAAGTTGCGCTTGGAAGAGGCAGAAGAACGCCGTCGCAAGGGTCATGAAGCAGTGCAGGTGCTACATCAGGCTCAAATGGATTTCCACACACTAAAACTACCCCTTCTCTCTGAGCTTCATGACCTCTTGAAGCAGCTTGAAGCTATGAAACGGAAGAGCTGGAAATAAGATTGCAGATGCAGGTGATTGTGAGCCTTTTGGTAAAGGGGATGTAAGGTCTTTTGTAATTTTCAAATTAAGATAAACACAGGTGACTTGGATTATGCTGGTTAACCCTTGACAGCTATCAGGGCATGACTAGCAGGTATTAAGGGAGGTAGAGATATTCACAAAGATGGTTCCCCTTTCTCTATTTATTGACGGAATTTGGATGGTGAGGAGTAAATACAACTTTGTGTTATGTTTGCAAGTCTTTACTTGTTTGGTAAGTTGAGCCCTAAAGCTGTGCAAGGCAAGGATGGTAATCATTCTTTTTACACCTGGAAGACATGATGTGTAATGGGACAGGACAGAAGCTATCTCTCTTGAGTGCTAGCCAACATCATGATTTGAGTCTTCCCTTTGCTTCCAGAGAAGTGATGAAAAATTAAGGGCACAGATTTTATGTACTCATCTACATCCAGACCTGGTGAAGTGAGCAATGGAGGCTAGTCACAGCTATTAATGATGAAGGTAACTGTAATGTTATGACCGCATCCATTCTTGTCTGGTTGATTTTCGCTTGGCTGGAACTGACACAATGTCTAGCTTTAATGTGTTATTATGGAATTTTCTCTGCAATCTTACAGCGATGTACAATGTGACAGAAGCTTGGAATCCTTTGGCTTTGTAGCAGTTTTGCTCAAACAAATCTAACTGTCAGGTCTGGAGTTTGTAAATGTGGAATCACTATGGACCTGTCACTACAGCTAAGAATGATGAGTTGTTTGGGTCCTGATTCTTACATTGTCATTGATCAACCATCTGAATGTAGTCAGATGGTAGACAACATCATCCAGCATATGTATTCCAACAGCTTGCTCTGCCCTGAGTCATCATCTGGTCTACCCGGGAATCAAATGCTGCAACTGCTCTTTGCCTAACTGACCTGCTGCTGTGTTGAAAGTATTTGGGGCTCGTGGTTCTGACCAGAATTGAACGTCTCAGATACCTGGTTGCAGACCTGTCTGTCGCTTGAAAAGGACCAAAGCACTGAGCTGGTGTATCACATCAAGTTAAGCAGATGAACACAGCAGTCAGCTTCAGTAAGTTACCCTGGCAACATTTGCATCTTTGGAATGAGTCTGTCAAGTTAGGGGGAGCAATCAACTGAGCAATTCCAGCTTGAGATGTCCTTGTAATGATACTGGTGCATTTTTGGAATGCATCGTCTCCCCCAATTAGGTTACTGTTATTATGGGTGGTGTCTAGCATGTGAGTATGATTTGAAATGAACCCAACATGATATGCAAGGTGACCATGAGTCCTGGCCACAAGGCTTCTTTGCGTAATGCTTTTATATATCTAGGAAATACTTCATAAAAATTTGCAGATTGAAACAAGAACAGGTTTTAGGGTCCATCTGGATATCCTTTGGCTGTATACTTTGGTTCAATGTAAAATCTTGTTATGGTTTATTAGATTGTGTGCTCAGGTGAAAACAAGGTTCTTATAACTTTGGTTTCTAAAACTGCTCAGTCCTGGAAAGGACTTCCAAAATGCATGTGCAGCATGATGACAGTTTTTTGGAGCTTCCAAGCTGTGCAGGGGACAGGTACATAGTAAGTAACCTGTGTATTGGAAAATCTGATGACAACAGATTTCTCTCACACACTACAACCCCAATTGAGCAGGAGGGCTAGAAGATGAGCAACTAAAAATTTTACTGGTATCTGCTGGCACTAACTCCACCATGATCAGATGTTGGAATTGAGTGACAAGGCCTTTGTAATTCAACCATCCACTGTTGTTGCTTGATTGGGAAACAATGCTTGTAAATGTGTACCCTGTTAGAATCATATCATCATCCCTTACAGGGAAATGGCGTGAAGCTCAAGGCAAGTATACTTTGTACATTGTTGAGTTCCCTGTGGGATGATGAGAGATGTACTGGAAAGAGGCCCTTTCCCAGTTGCAGTTTTGTTGTGACCTTTCACACTGCACCCAGCTTGTACCAGGGTATGAGCCTCCCAAAAGCAGGGATTTCTCAATTTGGGAGGATCCATCTCCATGCTGTATTTTCAGCCCTTGACTCTGTTTTTGTCTTACAACCACAATGTGGAAAGTGGCAGGGATTACAGTGAATTGGATACAATCCAAGTACAAATGCGGATGTGAGATCAATCAGCAACTTTGTGGAGTAACAAGTGCTTCAAACGACATGTACCTTCAAATGTCCTCAAGATTTTCCAAGGATTTTGTATCCTCAGCTCTTATATATTGGATCTGCATGTCCTGCCAAAATGCTATGTTCATTTTCATTTTTCCCATTTAGCTTCTTTCTCCTTGGGTGTGTAAGTAAACCCATTAAGTCAGAACTGGGGCATAGGGACTTTTCAATATGTGACAGCTCTCCAACATGGCCAGTAAAGAAATATGATGGGCTTTGATTGGCTGGTCACAATGATTGGCCCATGTGGTGGCATTATCTCACTTTTACACTATCCAAGATCTCATGGTTAGGGGTGGGGATGGAGAAATAACTTGCACACAGGTAGATGCTCACATATTGGGTGCAGGTGGCTCTACCTCTCCATCTAACCTCATAACCAATAACATGCTGTGAATTCAAATTAGACCCATATCTTGGAAGTGTGCAAATACAATTCTCATCAAGTGATTTGATGGTGGAATCTCTCCAAGCTACTCATAATTAATTAATTAGTTTGCCATCATCTTTTTGTTGGGTGATGGCAGAAGTGATCACAATAGTCTCATCCCTGGAAAAATGCATTCAAATCTAAGTTCCTCAAGAATTTGGAATTGGATCCAGATTTTTAGTGGAGGAACAAAAAAAACAACTGATGGGATAATAACTCAGTCCACAAGTAATGGAATTTTGGTACTGTGTCATCAAACCTCATATCCTTCGTCCCAAGTTTTTCTGGAACTCTTGCAATTGTGCTATGTGGGTGCAATCACTCAAGATCTTGTATATACACTCAAGGAAAACTATGATAGGAAAAGAACATGACATTTGTAGAAGAAACATACAATCTCCCTCTCTTTTGGTGCAATTCAGATAAAACCCAAGAATGTCAGATAGTGTTTGCACCCATGAGTCAAATGAGCACAGATTTCAAAAGTAATCACAGATCAACACAGAATTGAAAAATTCCCTTGTTGAACAGCAATGAGTCAGATTGGCACCTTCATAGCCCTCATGCAGAGAAGAGGAAAAGAAGAAGAGGAAGAAAGAGCAACCCATCTCTTCATGAAAATCTGACTCTGTGAGGTCAAATTTGTATTTCTCATACTTCACCACAGACTCTCTTTTTCGATCCCAAGTCTAGATCTCTTCTGAGACCTTACCAATTTTTGAATTTTTGTCAAGCCAAGAGGGTGGACACATTAGTAGTGCTTTAGTCTTGTCCCAGAGTGGACCCCATCTTTCAGTAGCCTCGTGGTGCACACCCCATTTTGAAGCCTTCATTGTTTGAGGGTGCAATTCTGAACATCCTTGAGTGCTGCCGATCTTGTGCATTAATTAATATGGGTGGATGTTTCAGGGGTGGTTTTTGATGCTGCCAAAGAGACTCGTTACTGATATGCTTCATATATTGATGAAGAACTTGATTATGTCAATTTCTTTCTTCCACTGAAATTTAATTAAATTTCAATTTCCATGTTCAGATGGCAGAATAGGCTGATGGATCCAACAATATTCTATATATATTCCTCTAACAATCTAATTCACCTACATTTTTACATTATTACCCACTTGTCAAACATGCAATTTGGCTTGTAAGATTTCTTTGTATTGAATTATCATCTCTTGTAGTAATGTCAGACATCATCATTCCAGTGTTAGACTGAGAGTTGCTATCTAGAGTTCAATGAGGCCACAATCAGATATGGTGGGCTGTTGTGTTATTGAATCAATGCCCCAACACCAACAAAATCACACACATGAAATCATGCACAACAAAGATGAGACTCCAGAGACATGCACAGCAAAGATGAGACTCCATAGACACCCCTTTAAGATATATATCCCCAAACACGAAACAGTTGAAAGCATGTTCACATTAAACTAAGTTCCAACAACAATAATGATTACAGAAAATTGGTGTTTTGCAATAAAAATACATAACCACATCATGATAGAATCACAAGAGGTGAACAAAGTGTTTTTTTTCTTTTCTTTTCTTTTGAAAATGAGGCAAGTACCATAAAATTATTTGAGCACTTTCTTTGACAAGAAATCTTTTTACATAACCATGTCATGCTATCAGAAATATATTGAGGAAAAAGTGGCTCAAACTCTATACCATACTGAAGTACAAAAGGATTGATTTGTACAAAGAAAATTATTCACTTGTGTGCAAGGATGCTACTACCTCCTAGTACAAACTATTTGAAGAAGGCTTGTGACAGAGTTCTTTCTGTAGTGGCCATTGTTACATTTGGCCAATCTCTATTGTGCTAGATTGTGACCAGCCAATTACTAATTCCATGACCATATTATGTTCCTCTGCAAGGTGAAGAGAGTTGTTGCAGTGTTGGGTGGGTATTAGAAATTGCACCAAACCCTTGTCAGATATAAAGATGGCTTTTAGAGTTCATAACCATGGTTCTCCCAAAAATCAAAAGAACCAATTCCGATATATAACCATAATTTCCCAGCTTTTGAAAACCTGAAATAGCCACACACACAAAGCCATCAGTAGTTCCTCCATGAAATCCACTGATCCTTTGAGGTTTTTGAAATAACTGGAACCAACAGCTCTCTGATTCTGATTTTTTTTTCAAACTTTGAAAACAGAATGCACGGTCTTTCTGATTATGAAATCCTCAAGGAAACCAGAACCAGTGATTATCAACAAATCAAATACATACTCACCCATAGCTGGTCTAAACCTTGAATCAATCCAGTTGTTCAACATCTACAATTATTGGGTTCCCTTATTTCAAGTCGGCTGATGGGTGCAGCAGAATGCAATCCAAGGAAAATTTACACCTATGCAATCCATTTCGTTTGTTCCCAGTATTGTGCGGGTATCAGAAATGGCACCAAACAACGACCAGTTATCAGAGCAGTTCTTTAATTTCAAAACCAGTGTTCTCCGAGAATCAGAGAACAGGTTCTGATTTATAAGCACCATTCTCACCAAAACAAAACTCCAGGAAAAAAAAAAGTAATGGAAGAATAGCTGAGAAAACCACCAGTCTCCTTCACTGGTTCTTTCATGAAAACCATTAGTTCTTTGAGTTTTTGAAATAGTTAGAATGGGTGATTGTTTGTATAGGAGAAGGTTCCTCTTTAGGCCCTTCCGGATTTTGAGATGCATACAGAGGCCGATAGGCTGAGGGTAGGTGTCAAAAAATCCAGAAGGGCCTAAAGGAGAAACCTTCTCCTGTGTAAAGAACTGATCCTATTTTCGCTTTCTTTCCATCACTTTTATCTCTTTTCTTTCCCGACTCTTTTTTTCTCTCTGTTTTCTTTTTCCTTCTAAAGCTGGCCGTCCTTGTATTTTCCACCCTAAAACATTCCATCCTTCTTCTTTATGCCATCTGGGCTTTTTCCCTTATCCTTCTTGGTTTAGATTTTTAAATTTTGATGGAATTTATTAATTAGTTGACACTTTATTTTTAATTATTTCATTTAATTTCTTTCTGGTAAAAAAAAATTTTGTAAATGAAAAATATATGTTAAAGAAATCCAGGGGTTTGGAAAGAAAATCTGGCCTTAAGGAAGAGAAATTGGGCATTAAAGAAAAGAAATTGTATCCTTAAAGAAGGAATAAGTTTTGGTCCCTTCCGAATTTTGGAAGGTACCAGTGACAGCCTTGTGAGTTCTTCCACTTTGCGGAAGGGACCAGTGACAGCCTGGTGTGTTTGGAAGGAGCATTTGAAATCTTCCCCCCCCTCCCCGCCCCCACGCGGCCCAAACACCACCACCCCCCCCCACAAACCCACCCCCCACACCCACCAAACCAACCAACAAACAAAGCAAAAAACAACCAAATCAACTCC
>Ga0116229_10012495_pt1 | contig 12232 bp, 6 predicted proteins | sample S1TSphgellanicum_3_FD_87313 | JGI IMG/M metagenome (GOLD analysis project Ga0116229, IMG submission 87313) | Host-associated microbial communities from peat moss isolated from Minnesota, USA - S1T2_Fc - Sphagnum magellanicum MG | ecosystem: Host-associated > Plants > Peat moss > Unclassified...
CAACCTCTCGATGCGGGCCAAGGAATGGAACGGCGAGCTGGTCTTCCTGCACGAAGCCGGCCCCGGCGCCGCCGACCGCTCCTACGGCGTCCAGGTCGCCAAGCTGGCCGGCGTGCCGTCCGCCGTCGTCGCCCGCGCGCGGCAGGTGCTGGCGCGGCTGGAGCGCGACCCGAACTCTCCCGCGCGGCTCGACGACCTGCCGCTCTTCGCCGCGACGAAGCCCGCGCCGCCGCCAGAGCCGTCTAAGGTTGAGGCCGCGTTGGCGGGGATCGACCCAGACGCGCTGTCGCCGCGGGAAGCGCTTGAGGCGCTTTATCGGTTGAAGAATATTCTGGGTTAGCGCCTCACCCTGGACGCGGAATTATGAAATTCATATCGTGTCACCGTAATTCATGGCTTTGGCGCGGCAATACCGTCGTCCAAGGAAAATAAGGCCAGAGGTGTATTCACTCGACCAACGCCATCCCGCAGAATTTCGCCGCGCCGCGATCGAATGTCATTGTTCGCCCGCAACCCGCAGCGGCTGCGGAGCGCTCGACGAGGCAATCGGCGAAGTCCGCTTTGGAGCGCGCGAACAGGCGCAGGGCTTTCCAGACCGTCTCGGCGCCCTCCACAACCAACTCGCGAGAGCTCAGCAAGGCTTCGAAAGTCTGAACGATCTGGCTGCGGTCAAGATTGTAGCCCGCGGAGAGCACCCAATTGAGTTCTATGACGGCGACGAGGGGCACGAAACCCGTGTCGGCCGCGGTCAGAGACCCCAGCAGGCGGCTTGCCGCCGGAGACTGGACGGGATCGTCCTGCATAATGTGGCGGACGAGTATGTTGGTATCGAGCCCGATCATTCGGGCGCATCGGTCGCCGCAGCGCCTCGTCGCGCGATAACGGCGTTCATGTCCTCGATGGACAGGGCTTTTGTCGCCGTCCCGAACATGCCCTGCAGCTCCATCACCGACCGCGTCGCCGCCATCAGTTCGTAACGCCCCGGCGCCACCTCGACAAACTCAACCCGGTCGCCGGTCTCGACCCCCAATGATTCCCGCACGGCTACGGGAATCGTGATCTGGCCCTTGCTCGTCAGCGTCGCCGTCGTCATCGTCCGAGCCCCGACCGTCTCGCCTTACCTTAAAGTAAGGACGGCGGCTGGGCAAGGCGTTACGCCTCCCCGCAGGGTTCGGCCGATCGAGCCTCAACCGCGCCAGGGATACCCGCAACACGTCCGGGCGACACGGAATGAAGACTTAGTGGGCTCCGCAGACCCCTTCGAGCTCGCCGCGTGGCAATACGCATAATTACGCGCCGCCATTTCGTTAAGGTTTATAGCGGCATATTTTCAAAATATACTGATATATAAGGCGTATAAAATCTTATATCAACGCCTATGCGTCGCGTTAGACAACCGTATAATATAGAAAAGACAAAAAGGTACTGAAAAATGCTCAGAAATATGATGATCGGTCAGCGACTTACTCTAGGATTTGGAGTTTTGCTGGCCATGCTCGTGGGATTGGCGCTGGTGTCCGAGAACCGGGTCAGCGCCATCAGCCGCAGCTTGACGATCATCAATGACGTGAACAGCGTCAAACAACGCTTTGCGATCAATTTTCGCGGCAGTGTGCATAACCGTTCAATCGCCATCCGCGATGTGACGCTTGTCGAACCTGTCGAGCTCCCCGCCATGGTGGCCGAGATCGCGGATCTTACCGCGACCTACGCCAAGTCTTCCGGCCCCATGGACGAGATGATGACGTCTGGACGCGGTGTAACGCCAGATGAAGAAGCCATTCTGGCCTCCATCAAGTCTACCGAAACGCAGACGCTGCCGATCATCGCCGATATCATCCGCCTGCAACAAAACGGCCAAGCCGCAGCGGCCCATGCTGAGCTTATGACGCGGGCTCGACCTCTGTTTGTACAGTGGCTCGGCCAGATCAATCAATTTATCGATCTTGAGGAGGCCAAGAATAAGGCCGAAGGCGCTCACGTCCGATCTTTAGCGTCGGGATTTGTTTGGCTCATTCTGGGTGTGTGTGCGCTTGGCGTGGCGATTGGCGTGGCGGTCGCGGCCTGGTCGCTGAAGGCTGTGCATACGCTTGTTCCCCTGACCTACGCGATGAAGCGGATGGCGGACGGCGACTTCACGGGGGACATGCCGGGATCGGGGCGTTCAGACGAGGTGGGCGCCATGGCCGCAGCTCTGGAGGTGTTCAAAGCGAGCGGCATCGAGCGCACGCGCCTGGAGTCCGAGGCGGAAAACTTCCAACGCAATATGGATGGGCGCCTGCGGGACATGGAGGCGGTTCACGCCTTGGCCGGCAAATCCCAAAAGCAGGTGGTCGAAACCATGGCGGGCGCCCTGTCGCGTCTGGCGGATGGCGATCTCTCGGTCCGCGTCGCCGACGCCGTTCATGATGACTACAAGGTCCTGGTCAATGACTTCAACAGCGCGATTTCCAGTCTGGAGACAACCGTTCTGAACGTCCGCGAAACCGTGACCTCGGTCGGCGGCGGCTCCAACGAAATCACGTCGGCGTCGGAAGACCTGTCGCGTCGAACCGAGCGGCAAGCGGCCTCGCTAGAAGAAACAGCGGCGGCGCTCGACGAGATTACCGCCACCGTGCGCAAGACCGCCCAGGGCGCGGCTCAGGCGCGTGATGTGGTGGGCCAGGCTCAAGCCGACACCGAAAGCTCCGGCCAGGTGGTTCGCGACGCGGTGGCCGCGATGAGCGCCATCGAAAGGTCGGCCCGCGAGATCGGCAACATCATCGGCGTGATTGACGAGATCGCCTTCCAGACCAATCTCCTGGCGTTGAACGCCGGGGTCGAGGCGGCGCGCGCCGGCGACGCCGGTCGCGGGTTTGCGGTGGTCGCCTCCGAGGTGCGCGCCCTCGCCCAGCGTTCGGCCGAAGCGGCCAAGGAGATCAAGGCGCTGATCAGCGCCTCGACTCAGGAGGTCGGACGCGGCGTGGGCCTAGTGGGCCAGACCGGCGAAGCCCTCACCCGGATCATGGTGCAGATCAGGGAAATCAATGGCGTGGTGGGGGAGATCGCCAGTTCGGCCGCCGAGCAGGCCACGGGCCTGCATGAGGTGAACACAGCCGTCAACCAGATGGACCAGGTGACCCAACAGAACGCCGCCATGGTGGAGCAATCGACCGCCGCGGCTCACAAGCTCTTATCGGACTCGAACGTCCTGATGGACCTCGTCTCCCGGTTCAAGCTTTCCGCCGCCCAAAGACGCGGCGTCGAGACGCCTGGGCCGCAGGCCGCCGTCCCCGCGATGAAGGCCTATGCCGCCCGCGGCGGCGGCGCGGCTCGCAAGCCCACCCTTGGGCTTGATCGCGACGGCTGGGAATCGTTCTGACGGCGTTGCAACCGGGCAAGCCGCTCTGATCGCCGGTTCAAGCTCCGTTAATTCCGGTCCAGCCTATATGACCGCAACGTTCCTGGAGCTCGGACTGACAATGACCTTTGGCCCGCCATCGCAGCCTAAAGTCTGACGACGCCAGTATGTTCCCGGTGCGGATCAGCGCATAATGAGGTCATGACGGCTCGTCTTCTCCCCGCCCGTATCGATCGCATTATCGACGGCGTCGCGCTGCGTCAGGCGTTGACCGCCGCCGCCCAGGCTCAACCCCACGAGGCGCAGCGGCGGCCTGCGGTGCTGCAGCTGCTCCGCGACGCCCTTCGTCAGGGCCGCGCGATAGCCCGGGCGCGGCTGGAGGCCGGGGCCGGCGGCGTGGCGACGGCGCGGTTGCTGGCGGAGGCGACCGACGAGGTGCTGACGGCGCTTTATGACTACGTCACCATCCATGTGGTGCGCGCCAGCAACCCTACCGAGGGCGAGCGGATCGCGCTGATGGCGGTGGGGGGTTACGGCCGCGGCGCGCTCGCGCCCTTCTCCGATCTCGATCTCCTGTTCCTGCGCCCCTACAAGGCGACGGCCCATACAGAGAGCGTGATTGAGTACATTCTCTATATGCTGTGGGATCTGGGCTTCAAGGTCGGCCACGCTTCGCGCACGGTGGAGGAGTGCATCCGCTTCGCCCGGGAGGACTTCACCATCTCCACCAGCCTCCTAGAGGCTCGGCGCCTGGCGGGGGACGAGGCGCTGGCGGCGGAGCTGAAGCGGCGGTACCGCAAGGACGTGATGCAGGACACCGGCCAGGCCTTCGTGGCCGCCAAGCTGGCTGAACGTGATCAGCGCCATCAACGGGCGGGCGCATCCCGCTACATGGTCGAGCCCAATGTGAAGGAGGGCAAGGGGGGCTTGCGCGATCTGAACACCTTGTTCTGGATCGCGCAATATCTGCATCCCTCCGACGCGCCAGCGGAGATCGTGCGCCTGAAGGAGTTCACCGGCCGCGAGGTCAAGGCCTTCCTGCGCGCCTTCGACTTTCTGTGGGCCGTGCGCTGCCACATGCACTTCGTCACCGGCCGCGCCGAGGAGCGGCTGACCTTCGATCTGCAGCCCGAGATCGCCAGACGCATGGGCTACGACTTTGCGCCAGGTCCCGGTGAGGTTATGGCGCCCTCGCTCGGCGCATCGGACGAGGCGTCTCAGCGCATCGCCCACATGGTTGAGCGGTTCATGCGCCGCTACTTCCTGATTGCGCGAGAGGTCGGCTCGCTGACCCGCACCTTCTGCGCCCAGCTTGAGGCCGAGCAGGCGAAACGGCCCCAGGGCTTGTCGCGGTTTTGGCCCAAGCGCAACGGCTCGGAGCCGTCGCGGCGCCTGCTTGCGCCAGGCTTTTATGAGGACGCGGGGCGTCTGGCGGTAGAGCCCCTGACGTTTGAGCGAGCGCCGATCGAGCTGATCCGCGTGTTCGGCCTGGCCGACCGTCACAATCTGGACCTGCATCCCGACGCCTTTGCGCTGGTCAACCGATCGCTCAATCTGATCGATACCAAGCTGCGCCGGGATCGGCATGCGGCGCGGGCGTTTTTGCGGGTGCTGGCCCATGGACGCGACACCTATCGCGCCTTGACCCTGATGAACGAAGCCGGCGTGCTCGGCCGTTATCTGCCCGAGTTCGGCCGCATCGTCGGTCAGATGCAGTTCAACATGTATCACGCCTACACGACCGACGAGCACACCCTGCGCGCCGTCGGCGTGATCGCCGACATCGCCGCGGGCCGCTTGGCCGATGAGCATCCCCTGGCCGTCTCGATCATGCCCATGGTCACAGACCCCGAGGCCCTGTTCCTGGCCATGCTGCTGCATGATACGGGCAAGGGCGGCGCGCCTGGCGGGCAGACCCTGGCCGGCGCCCGCAACGCGCGCCAAGCGTGCGAGCGGCTGGGCCTGTCGGAGGAGCGCATCGAGCTGGTGGCCTGGCTCGTCCAGAACCACCTCGCCATGTCCGACTTCGCGCAAAAGCGCGATATCAGCGACCCGCGCACCATTACCGCCTTCGCCCGCCTGGTGGAGAACCCGGAGCGCTTGCGCAGCCTGGCGATCCTGACCGCCGCCGATATCCGCGCGGTGGGGCCGGGCGTCTGGAATGGCTGGAAGGGGCAGCTTCTGCGGGAGCTCTACACTGTGACCGAAGCGCTGTTCCGCGGCGGACGCGTCTCCGACGTCACCGCCGAACATGTCGAGGACATCCGCGAAGCCCTGGCCGCCAACGCGCGCAAGCGCTTCATTGAAGGGCGCGCGGACTCTGTCGACGCCCTCGCGCGCTGGGCCGGATCGATGGAGGACGCCTATTTCGTGGCCTTCCCCAGCCGGGCCCAGGCCGCCCACTACGCCCTTGGCTTGCGCGCCAAGGCTCAAGGCGGCGCCGCCGCCAGCGCGGACCTGATGTACGACGGCCACGCCACCGAAATCACGCTCGCGGCCCAGGATCGGCGCGGCCTGTTCGCCGATCTGTGCGGCGCCATGGCCGCCTTTGGCGGCAATATCGCCGGCGCCAGGGTCTACACCTCCAGCTCCGGCGAGGCGTTGGATATCTTCTATGTCCAAGACCGCCACGGCGAGCCCTATGGGCGTGACGACGCCGCGGGTCTTGAGCGATTGATCCAGGCGCTGGAGGCGGCGGCGCGCGGGGACCTTTTGAACCTGGAGCGGCGGCGGGTCGACTACACGCGCACGGCCGCCTTCGCCGTGGCGCCAAGCGTCGCCCTGGACAATGACGCGTCAGACGCCGCCACGGTGGTGGAGGTCTCGGGGCGAGACCGCCCAGGCTTGCTGCAGTCCCTGGCCTGCACGCTCGCGGATGCGGGCCTATCGGTGCAATCGGCCCATGTGGAGAACTATGGCGAACGCGCCGTGGACGCCTTCTACGTCATCGACGATCAGGGCGATAAGCTGGAGGACCCCGATCGGGTGGCGAGCCTGAAGGCGGCTCTGACCGCTGTCCTGCTGGAGGCGGAGCCCGAGGTTCGCCGCGCCCGCGCCCGCGCCAGCGAGCGGGCCGCATCGACGCCCTGACCTGACGGGTTCGACGCATCCAACCGCTATAGGCGCTAATACAATTTTATAAATAAACGTTAAATTTAATTACCACGCCTGCTATATAAATGAAATTAACCCAATGGAAATCCGCCCAATCTAGCTTCGCAGTATGATGAGTGCGGGCGCCTTGCGGCGATTTTCCTTTCAAATCTATCGTAGCGCTCAGCCTGCACGCGGGTGGCCGACAGCCATCGCCTTGGTCGGCATTTTTGCTGTCCTGGCCGGCGTCATACGAATTTTTTGTCGTGACGCCCATGGGTGGTCGCCGTTTTGGCCGGCCAACGGCGCCATTGTTGTCGCTTTGCTGGTTCTACCGAAGCGTCTGGGACTATTAGTTCTACTGATAGATGCCGCCATCAATATATATGTCAATACGTTTTTTAATTATAGTCTATCTATACTTGTTAACGACGCTATTTTAAACTGCGGCGCCGCCCTGATGTTGGCGGTCCTGGTTCGAAATTTTTGCGGGGCGGCGACAGATCTCTCGCGTTTTGGTCGTCTTGTGACCTTCATGGTCTTAGCCATCGTCGCCGCGGCCATAGAAGCCGCCATAGGGGAGCTGCTGGAAGCGATCGGCGGCGCGCCGGATGTCGATATCGGCGACTGGTTCTGGTGGACTGTTTGCGACGGCATTGGCCTAATTATTGGCACGCCCGCCGTTCTATTGTGCGTAAAAAACAAGCGTTACTTAAAGTTTAGCAATGTAAGTCTGACCGAACGAGCAGCGCTATTTACGATCATAATAATAGCCGCCGCCGTTGCATTTATGCATAACCATTCCGGTCGCTACATTTTCATTTATCCCTTGCTCGTCCTGATGGCGTTCAGGGCGGGACCGACCTGGGTCTTGACGTCGGTTCTGACGGTTTCGATCATCGCGTCGGCCTTGACCCTCCACGGCCATGGCCCCCTCGTCAGCATAATGCCGAGCGAAGGGCGTCTGAGGCAGAACGTCATACAGCAGTTCATGCTGTCGTTGTTCGTCTGCGCGGTGCCCGCAAACAATGCGCTGGGCGAAATGGGCCGCACCGCCCAGCGACTTCGGCGAATTCACGCGACGGCTCGGGAAGCGCGGCGCGAGGCGGTCGGGGCCAACCTCGCAAAGTCACAGTTTATCGCCAATGTGAGCCATGAAATCCGCACGCCGCTCAATGGGGTGCTTGGCATGGCCCAGATTCTGGCGGCCAGCGACCTCTCCGCCGTGCAGCGCCAGCGCGTCGAAATCATTCACAGCTCGGGCAAGATGCTCCTCAGCATCCTGAACGACGTCCTGGATTTCTCCAAGATCGAGGCCGGCAAGCTCGATCTCGAGGCGACGCCGTTCGACCCCGCGAAGATCGTCGGCGACGTTCAAGCCGCCTTTTCCGCTGTCGCGGAGACGAAGGGGCTCACGCTCGTTCAAAGGTTTGAGAGGCGCTCGGACGATCAGACGAGCGGCGACCTTTATCTTGGCGACCCGACCCGCGTTCGGCAAATCGTCAGCAATCTCGTCTCCAACGCTCTAAAATTCACAGAATTCGGCGGCGTCAAGATTGTCGTTTTCTGCCTGGATGAAGGCCTGGTCATTTCGGTTCGCGACACCGGCATCGGCATTCCCGAAGACAAGTTGCCCAAGCTGTTTCGGCAGTTCGAACAGGTCGACGCCTCCACCACGCGGCGCTTCGGCGGGACGGGGCTTGGCCTGTCGATCTGTCACGAGCTATGCCGCCTGATGGGCGGCCGGATCGTTGTCGAAAGCGCGTTTGGCAGGGGATCGACCTTTACCGTTCATCTGCCCTTGCCAAAGGTCAGCGGCCCTGAGGTCATGCCCTGCCCGGCGCCGGCGCGCGCCGGCGGCCAGATCGATGCAGAGCCCGCGGAGCTGCGCGTCTTGGCGGCGGAAGACAACAAGATCAACCAGCTGGTGCTGACGACCTTGCTCCAGCAAATCGGCGTCACGCCGACATTGGTCGAGGATGGCGCGCTCGCCGTCGAGGCCTGGCGGGCGGGCGAGTTCGACCTGATCTTGATGGATATGCAGATGCCCGTGATGGACGGCCTGACGGCCGTGCGCGCCATCCGGGCCGCCGAAGCGAGCTCGGATCGCCCGCGCGCGCCCATCATCGCGCTCACCGCGGACGTGATGTCGCACCATCTGGACGACTACCGCAGCGCCGGCGTCGATGCGGTCGTCGCCAAGCCGTTGCAGTTCAGCGAACTGGCCAAGGCTATGCAAGCGGCGCTCGACCCCGCGACAGACGCCAATACGCCCGCGCGCTTAAGGGCCTAACCGCCGCATCGTCGCTATCGGTATCAAACGGCCGTCAGCGTCAGCTGAGCGTTGGGATGCGCGGCGGCTATCGATCTATTTTGATTGAATAAGACACATTAAGTGAGTTGAAACGTGGCGTTATTAGCTTGGCCGGATGTCAGTGTTATTGCGTCCCAAGCGACTTTCGTTTCAGATCTATCGGGCTGCGCAGCCGGCGCGGGGGTGGTGGACCGCCGTCGCCCTAATTAGCATATTTGGGGCTCTAGCGCTCGCCATTGAGAGTTTGTGTCGAGGTATTTATGGTTGGGAGCCATTTTGGCCGGCCAACGGCGCTATGGTCGTGGCCCTGCTTGTTCTGCCCAAGCGCCAAGCCTCTTTGGTTCTGGCCGCCTGCTTCCTAATAGATTTCGGTCTAAATGTAATATTCCACTGGCATATTCTGTCAGCAATACGGGTCTCCGTTTTAGGTGTTTGCCTCAGCCTTCTTCTGGCGCTCTTGACGCGGAATTTTTGCGGCGCGGCGACGGACCTCTCACGGTTTAGACGTTTCGCCACCTTCGTTGGCCTGTCGATCTTCGCCGCGAGCGTCGAAGCCGCGATTGGCTCGGTCTTGGCCTTGATGAACACCGCGCTACATGTGAATTTGGCCTTCTGGTTCTGGTGGGCCTTTTGCGACGCCTTAGGCATGGTGATCGCCACGCCGGCCATACTTCTTTTGGTGAAGAACAAGCGCTATGTGAAATTTATCAATACCAGTCGCACCGAGCGAATACTTTTATTCGTGTCGATAGTTTCCATAACGACAATCGCCTTTTTACAGCGCCATTCCGACCTATACATTTTCGTTTACCCCCTCCTTCTACTTATGGCCTTCAGAGCGGGGCCGACGTGGGTATTGGGATCTGTCCTGACGGTTTCGCTGATCGCGTCGGCTCTCACCGTCAACGGTTACGGTCCGCTGTTCGGCATAGCGTCGAGCAATGTGGGGCTGATGAAGAGCCTTTTGCAGCAGTTCCTCCTCTCGCTTTTCATTTGCGCGGTGCCCGCCAACAACGCCCTGGGCGAGATCGGCCGCTCAGCGCAGCGGCTGAGGCGCATTCATGCGACGGCGCGAGCGGCGCAGTCCGCGGCGGTTGCGGCCAACCTGGCCAAATCGCAGTTTATCGCCAACGTCAGCCACGAAATCCGCACCCCCCTCAATGGCGTGCTCGGTATGGCGCAGAGCCTGGCGAGCAGCGACCTCTCGTCCTCTCAGCGCCAGCGCGTCGAGATCATCCACAGCTCAGGCGAAGTGCTCCTCAGCATCCTGAACGACGTCTTGGACTTTTCCAAGATCGAGGCGGGCAAGCTCGATCTTGAGGCGACGCCCTTCGACCTTGTGAAGATGTGTTGCGATGTGCAAGCCGCCTTTTCCGCCGTGGCCGAAACGAAAAATCTCGACCTCGGTCTGGACCTGGAGGGAGCCGACCTGGGCGCGCTCTATCTGGGCGACCCTACCCGCGTCCGCCAAATCATCAGCAATCTCGTCTCCAACGCCTTGAAGTTCACGCAAGTGGGCGAGGTCAAGATTATCGTTTCCCGTGTCGATGAGGACGTTGTGATTTCGGTCCGCGACACCGGTATCGGGATTCCCAAAGATCGGCTGCCCAAACTCTTCGCCCAGTTCGAGCAGGTCGACGCCTCTACGACCCGACGGTTCGGCGGGACGGGGCTCGGCCTGTCGATCTGCCACGAGCTCTGTCGCCTGATGGGGGGCGCGATCGTCGTCGACAGCCAGTTCGGCGCCGGCTCGACCTTTACGGTGCGTCTGCCCCTAAAGCGGGTGGACGCCCTTGCAGCGACGCCCTGCAAGGCGGCGGCGCGCGATTTTGAGGAGACCGAAGCGACCGTCGGCGATCTGCGCATCTTGGCGGCCGAGGATAACAAGATCAATCAGCTGGTGCTGACCACCTTTCTCCAGCAAATGGGCGTGACGCCGACCCTTGTCGACGACGGCGCCCTCGCAGTCGAGGCCTGGCGGGCGGGCGAGTTCGACCTGATCTTGATGGATATGCAGATGCCCGTGATGGATGGCCTGACGGCCGTGCGCGCCATCCGGGCCGCCGAGGCGCAGTCTTCCCGTCCGCGATCGCCCATCATAGCGCTCACCGCCGACGTGATGTCGCACCATCTGGAAGAGTACCGTCACGTCGGCATCGACGCGGTGGTCGCCAAGCCGATCCAGTTCGCCGAACTGGCCCAGGCGATGCAAACCCTCCTAGATCCGCAGATCGACGCCGACGCGCCGACGCATATGAGCGCCTGACCGCCGCATCGTCGCACGCGGCTTGACCCTCCGTTCGGCCAAAGCTAGGGCCGTACGATGACAGTTAAGCCGCCTGCGTCGGCCAAACCTCCGAGCGACTCCAAGGCTAGCGATCCCGAGGCCAGCGGCATGGGGATCGACGACGTCGGCATCGACGCCCCGGCGGCGGACGACTCGTTCTCAGAATCGACGCCGCGCCCGACCGGGCCGCACGGCGACAACCGGGACGGCGGCCAGTCCCTGATCCGCTCCTCGCTCGTGGTGTCGAGCCTGACCATGGTCAGCCGTCTGCTGGGCTTCCTGCGCGATCTGGCGGTGTCCTACACCATGGGCGCCAGCGCCAGCTACGCGGCAGACGCCTACCAAACGGCGCTGGCCTTCCCCAATCTGTTTCGGCGCATCTTCGCCGAAGGCGCGTTCGCCGCCGCCTTTGTGCCTGCCTATTCAAAGTCCCTCGCTAAAGACGGCGAGGAGGTAGCCGATATCCTGGCCGCCGACGCCATGGCCGTGCTGGCCGCGGCCACCATCGCCATCACCCTTTTAGCCCAGCTGACCATGCCGTGGCTGATGTACGCCATCAGCCCAGGGTTCGCTCACGAGCCGGCCAAGTTCAAGCTGGCGGTGATCCTGACCCAGATCTCCATGCCCTACCTGCCGTGCATGGCCATCTACGCCCACCTGTCGGGCGTCTTGAACGCGCGGGGCAAGTTCGTCTTCTCGTCTCTGGCGCCGAGCCTGCTGAACATCGGCATGCTGATCGCCATCCTGCCCCAGCATTCGGCGCGGGGCGCAGCGACGGCGGCCTCCTGGGGCGTGCTGGGCTCGGGCGTGGCCCAGGTGGCCATGCTCTGGTGGGGGGTGCGACGCACCGGCGCCCATGTGGATATCCGCCTGCCGCGGCTGACACCTGACATCAAGGCCCTGATCTCAAAGGCCATCCCCGGCGCCTTCGCCGCCAGCGCCACTCAGATCAACCTGTTCGTGACGGGCTTCTTGGCCAGCCAGATCAACGGCGGCCGCGTCTGGCTGGCCTTCGCCGACCGGCTGTATCAGCTACCGCTGGCGATGGTGGGCGTGGCCATCGGGGTGACGCTGCTGCCGCGCTTGTCCCGCGCTTTCCAGGCGGATGACAGGGTGGGCGGCCAGGCTGCGATGGACGAGGCGATCGGCTTCTCCATGGCCCTGACCTTGCCCGCGGCCGCCGCTCTGATCGCCATGC
>Ga0116229_10012496_pt1 | contig 12232 bp, 6 predicted proteins | sample S1TSphgellanicum_3_FD_87313 | JGI IMG/M metagenome (GOLD analysis project Ga0116229, IMG submission 87313) | Host-associated microbial communities from peat moss isolated from Minnesota, USA - S1T2_Fc - Sphagnum magellanicum MG | ecosystem: Host-associated > Plants > Peat moss > Unclassified...
AAGCGATCGCAGCTTTATTCGGCAAAGATTTAACACTTACTGGTCGGACAAATTTTTGGCCATTTATCCTCGATAAAGTCTGGAAAAGTCCTTGGCTGGGTTATGGATTCGGTGCATTTTGGCGGGGTTTAGAGGGTACATCTGCTGATATATGGTATGCATCAGGTTGGAAACCACCAAACAGCCACAATGGCTATTTAGATCTTCTCCTTGAGTTGGGATTTGTCGGCTTATCAATATATCTGATTGAATTTGTCACAAGTTTCCAGAAAGCATTAGCCTACATCAGGTTGGTGAAAACATTTGACGGTTTTTGGCCTGCAATGTTTCTGACGTACTGTGTGCTGTCAAATCTCACAGAAAGCACACTAATTATCCAAAACAATTTTTTCTTTGTAATCCAAGTAGCAATATTTTTTTCAATCCGCATACCGCAGGAACAAGAACAAGCAACCCCCAATTACAAAAATAATGAATCAACCAAATTGTATGTATAAATCTACCAACAGCCAGAAGCAAATCATCAAAGTATTAATGCTTGGCGCTAGTCTTGATATCCAGGGAGGAATTACATCAGTTGAAAAACTTATCCTCGATAATGCACCTCCAGAGATGCAAATTCATCATGTTGGTACGTTTTCTCCAGGATCTATAAGGCATAATGCGATGGTATTTATCAAAGCAATTAAGACACTTGTGTGGACGCTGCTGAGAGGAGAAGCAGACTTAGTTCACATTCATTTTTCAGAAAGAGGTAGTACCCTGAGAAAGCTAATTATCGTACTCATTCTCTTAGCTTTTCGCCAGCCTTTTATTCTTCATGCTCACGGCGCAGCATATGAAAATTTTTTTGTTGGACTTCCTCGTTTAGTGCAGAGAATGATAGCTGTTTTATTTGGCAAGTGTATTAAATTTATTGCCCTTTCTGAAAATTGGAATAATTATTTTACAGAAATATTTCGGCTAGAAAAAAACCAAACAACAGTGCTTTACAATCCCGTCAACCTGCCATCAAATATCCCACAGCGGAGGGAAAACAAGCGGGTAAAATTTTTATTTTTGGGACGCATCGGTAAACGTGGAGGCGCACTAGATGCAGCAAAGTCTATTATTTCTTTTCCTAAGCAAGATAAAGGAGCATTTGACCTAATTAAGGCATTTGCAGCACTGCCAGAATCAGATAGAGATTGTGCTGAATTAGTTTTAGCAGGAAACGGAGATTTAGAAATGGCTCAACAGCTTATTCTTGAATTAGGTGTTGAGGATAAAATTACTATTTCTGCTTGGTTGAGTCCTGCACAACGAGATGCTATTTTGGCAGTAGCAGATGCCTTTATTTTGCCTTCATATAACGAGGGTCTACCCATGTCAATGTTAGAAGCAATGGCTTGGGGTTTACCTGTGATTGTAACACCAGTCGGTGGCATACCTGAAGTTGTTAATCACAATCAGAACGGTCTATTAGTGCAACCTGGAAATCAAGAACAGTTAGTACAAGCCATGCAAAACCTAATTAGAGATGAAGGTTTAAGAATTTCGCTGGGGACTGCCGCTCGCCATCGCGTTGAGTGCTTTAATGTCAAAAATTATATAGCTTCATTATTAGCGCTTTACACATCAGCTATCAGACAAGATAATGACTTTAGTGTGACAAAGACAAAAATACAATTAAATAGCTAATTGGTTCGTAGTTACGCTTCAGCGCACTAAGGTGATTTTCAGGAAATAAATTACCGGGGAAGTTGGCTGAACTCCCGATGGATAAGTGGGATGTCTTGCCTGAAGTGGTAAATTATTTCTCAGAAATCGCCTAAAGCGTAACTAAAAGCCTTTTAGCAAACTTACTTATAGCAATCTTAAATGACTTGTAAAGGTCGAATTAGTCCAGCAATAATTTGCGCGATCCCATCAACAAATCAAATACCGATTAACCATTTAATATGAATCACCCATTGCCTAACTTTAACCACTGTCGGCTATCAGTTATTATTCCTTCATATAACAGCGCCGCATTTTTGCCAGAAGCAATTGAGAGTTTACTCCGTCAAACCTACCCTGTGTTCGAGATCATCGTGGTGGATGATGGATCAACTGATGAAACGAAAGAGGTTTGCGATCGCTACCCTCAGGTACAATATATCTACCAAAGCAACCAGGGTGTGTCCGTAGCACGTAATACGGGGACTAGTGTTAGTCAAGGAGAGTATCTGCTCTTTCTTGATAGTGATGACGTCCTTTTGCCTCAAGCTGTTGAGATTGGTGTAAATTGCATCGATGCCCATCCAGAAGTTGGCTTTGTCTTTGGTAACTATAGTTTTCAATCAATTAACTCTGATGGCTCATATACAACAGAAGAAATATATGACAATCAACCAGAAGTAGCTAGCTACGAAACTCTTCTAGCTGCCAAACATAAAATTCAATCTGCCTGTATTATTTTTCGACGTGTCGCCGTTGACTCTGTAGGCGGGTTTGACCCAAATCTAGCGGCTATGGAAGATCTAAATTTCTTTCTACGAGTTGCCCGTGAGTTCCCGATATACTTTCACAATCAAATAGTTTCTGAATATCGCTATAACGGTGGCAACGTATCGAGCAAATCCGCCAAAATGCTCATAGGTGCCCTATATGCCCATAGTCTGCAATGGAGTTATATTCAACAGACTCTTAACAAAGAATATGTAGTAGCTTATGAACAGGGTAGGCAAGCATGGATTAAGCATTTTGCAGAGCGACTACCCTACGAAATCATGAGATACATACAAGCTGGGGAGTGGGTTTCGGCTCTGGGTACTCTACGGTTGCTATTAAATTATGACCCAAAATTAAAGGTTGTTGATCAGGAAATCTTCAAAGTATCTTATCAAGCGCTGCTCTCAAAATTGCGAGAACTACCCATTGAGCCTTCACTCGCTTATTGGAAACAACAACTCGCAGGTGCGCCACCTTTATTGTCACTCCCCACTGAGCGACCACGACCTGCAGAGCAAACCTTCCGGGGAAGTTCTCAAGCCTTTGCACTCTCTCAGGAACTAACAGAAGCCCTCAGCTTATTGAGCAGCAAGGAAGGCGTCACCCTATTTATAACTCTGTTAGCGGCGTTTGACACCTTACTCTACCGCTACACAGGCACAGAAGACATACTAGTAGGTTCCCCCATTACTAGCCGCGTTAATTCAGAAATTTTTGTGAACGCTGTACCCTTCCGCACCAATATATCTGGTAATCCCAGTTTTCCGGAATTACTGGAGCGAGTGAGAAAAGTAGCTTGGTTAGCTCAAAGTCATCAAGATGTGCCCTTTGAAATCCTGGCAGAGGAATTGCAACCGCAGCGAGACTTAAGCTATTCACCCCTGTTTCAGGTGATGTTTGCGTTGGAGGAAGATGTTTCCCTACAAAAGCTAGATCTCTTCAACTTAACTGCAAGTCCCTGGGTAGTAGAAGATAACACAGCAAAGTTTGATTTAACTTTATTTTTAGAACCAACCAGCAACGGACTGATAGGCAAGTGGGTATATAACACTGACTTGTTTGATGCTGAGACCATTGAGCGGATGAGTGGACATTTCCAGACCTTGTTAGCGGGTATCATTGCTAATCCAGAACAGCCGATTTCTCAGTTACCCCTGCTGACAGCCAAAGAAAAACAGCAGTTACTTGTGGAATGGAATCATACTCAAATAGACTATCCCCAAGATAAGTGTATCCATCAGCTATTTGAAGCACAGGTGGAGAAAACCCCGAATGCAGTAGCGGTGGTATTTGAGGAACAGCGACTCACCTACCGTGAGTTGAACACCAAAGCAAATCAACTGGCATACTACCTACAATCGTTAGGTGTGGGACCAGAGGTACTGGTGGGGATTTGTGTGGAGCGATCTTTAGAAATGGTTGTGGGACTATTCGGGATTCTCAAGACAGGTGGAGCCTATGTGCCGCTTGACCCAACTTATCCTTTAGAGCGCTTGCACTACATGATCGAAGACTCCTGTGTGCCAGTGCTACTAACCCAGACACAGTTAGTCCACTCTCTTCCTCCACACCAAGCGCATGTTGTCTGCTTAGACACTCCCATAGAAACCATTAGCTTCCAGAACGAGGTGAATCCTCACAGTGGGGTAACGGCAGAGAACCTAGGCTATGTTATTTACACCTCTGGGTCAACAGGCAAGCCGAAAGGAGCAATGAATACCCATCGGGGAGTCTGCAATCGCTTGCTCTGGATGCAAGATACTTACCAGTTAACACAAGCAGATCGGGTTTTGCAGAAGACACCTTTCAGCTTTGATGTGTCAGTATGGGAGTTTTTCTGGCCCTTGTTGACGGGTGCGAGTTTAGTAGTTGCTAAACCAGGTGGACATCAAGATGGCAGTTATTTGGTGGAGGTCATCGCCCAGCAGCAGATTACCACACTGCATTTCGTCCCCTCCATGCTGCAAATTTTTGTAGAAGAACAAGGTCTGGAAAGTTGCAGTTGCTTGAAGCGAGTCATCTGTAGTGGCGAAGCACTGCCAAAGACACTCCAGGAACGCTTTTTTGCTCGTCTGGGGTGCGAATTGCACAATCTCTACGGTCCAACAGAAGCTGCAATTGATGTCACCTTCTGGGAATGTAAACGAGAAAGCAATCTGGAGACAGTGCCTATAGGCCGCCCGATCGCCAACACACAAATTTATATTCTAGACCACTATCTCCAACCTGTTCCTGTAGAAGTTGCTGGCGAACTACACATCGGTGGTATTGGTGTTGCCCGAGGTTACCTAAATCGTCCAGACTTAACCAACGCGAAATTCATTGCCGATCCTTTTAGCGATCAACCAAGTTCTCGCCTCTACAAAACAGGTGATTTAGCGCGGTATCTACCTGATGGAAACATTGAGTATATCTCTCGTATTGACAATCAAGTGAAGATTCGGGGTTTCCGCATCGAACTAGGAGAAATTGAAGTATTGCTAGCCAAACACCCAGGGATTCGGGAAATAGCTGTGATTGTCCGAGAAGATGTTCTTGGAGATAAACGCCTAGTTGCTTACATTGTCCCTAATGTTGCTTACATTGTCCCTAATCAGGATCAAACACCCACAGTTAATGATCTGCGTAACTTTCTCTCTCAAAAGCTGCCGAGTTTCATGATCCCTTCTGCTTTTGTAACACTGAATGCTATGCCACTGTCACCCAGCGGCAAAGTTGACCGCCGTACCTTGCTTGGGTACGGCGTACCTAGTGATTTTGGATCGAATGGCACTACACCCCTGGCTGACAATCGCAAAGTAGAGAGTAGTGCCTTGTCTAATATATCCAGAATCAGCTTAGAAACTGACTTTGTCGCCCCCAGAAATTCCACAGAAGAGATTTTAGTAGTTATCTGGGCAGAAGTATTGGGTCTAAAACAGGTAGGTATCCATGACAACTTCTTTGCATTGGGAGGTCATTCCCTCCTAGCTATGCGCCTGTTTACTGGAATTGAAAAGACTTTGGGGAAAAGGCTGTCTTTAGCTACTCTCTTTCAGAAACAGACTATTGCAGAACTGGCTGTTATTCTACACCAAGACCAAGAAGAATCTGCTCAAGAATGGGAATCCCTCGTGATGATTCAACAGGGTAAGCCGACAAAACCGCCTCTATTCTGTATTCATGCTATTTGGGGTAATGTCCTATTTTATAGGAAGTTGGCGCACTATCTGCCAGATCAACCCTTCTATGCACTACAAGCGCAAGGACTCGACGGTAAGCGATCGCCACTTACTTCAATACCAGAAATGGCATCTCACTACATCAAAGAAATGCAAAGGATTCAACCTCAAGGACCCTATTTTTTAGGGGGCTTTTCTTTAGGGGGTCAAATCGCTTTTGAAATTGCCCGACAACTCCACGCACTAGGTCAGGAGGTAAGGTTGCTGGCTGTATTTGACTCTGGATCTCCTGTTATTACCCAAGGTCGTGCAGATGCTACTCACACTCAACCCAAAACCCTATGGGAATCGAGCTTTTCACATTTAAACAATCTGCTCCATTTGAAACCGCGAGATCAAATAAATTATTTGTGGGAAAGAATAAATTGGCATCTGACAGCAGGGAAGGCAAGTATTTTCTATAAGTTATATTTGCGGTACATAAAGCGATCATTGATGGACTTACGAATTCTAAATGTGGGTGCAGCTAACCATCAAGCTTTCAGAAGCTACATAGTCCAAGAAACCTATCCTGGTAAAGTGACTCTCTTCCTATCAGCGAGCAGTTTTAAAAAGTTGGAAGATGACCCCCAATTATGGGATGAGGTGGCAACTGGGGGAGTAGAAATTTATCAAATACCCGAAGCAATCCATACAACTCTTATGGAAGAGCCAAACGTGAGACTTCTGGCTGAAAAATTGACTGTTTGTTTACAGCATGTCCAGGCAAATAGCTCTTCAAGAGTTAGTTAGCTTAGTAAGTAGGGAGTGGGGAACTCGGGGCCCCACTCCCCACTCCTGAATTTTTACATCAAATCAAAAAAGGCTTGTTGGCAATGTCAGAACGACGCAAACTAGCAGTTAATTCTATATCAATGTTAGTCAATAGGTTAACGCAAGGAATTGTGACCTTTGTGCTAACTGCGGCTATAGCTCGTACTCTAGGGGCCTATGCCTTAGGGCAATATCTACTGGCAATAAGCTATTATTACATTTTTGTAAATCTTGCTTCTCAAGGTTTTAAGACCTTGTTTACGAGAGAATTAGCCCGCGATCCAGAAATAACGCCGGTCTATCTCGTCAGCGGTACTTTATTGCAGTTTGTTTTCAGCATAATCGGTTATGTAGCACTGGTTGTTGTGGTATTCCTACTGCATTATAGTGCTGGCACTTCATTTATTTGTTACATTATGGGCTTGACTATCGTGCCGTTTGCACTGTCTAACATCACGGAGGCAATTTTCCAAGCCCAAGAGAAAATGCACCTGATTGCTATCTCCACAGTGCCAGTTTACATCCTGCGTTTATTGGTAATGCTTTGGGCAATGTATCTCCACTATGGAATCGAATATATTGCTGGAATTTTAGTATTTTCAGAATCGTTAATTTTATTAATTGAATGGATTTTATTAACAAATATAGTTAAGCCAAATTGGCAAATTAATCAAGATTTTATCTGGAAAACTATCAAAGATACTCGGACATTTTTTGCTATTGAAGGAATAGGAATTATCGCTGGTAAGATAGACATACTTATCCTCTCAATCTTAGGTAGTGAGGTTCTAATTGGTATTTATGGTGGTGTGTCACAATTGCTACAACCCTTCTATATTATTTCTAGTAGCGTAACTTTGGCAGCCTTTCCCGGTATGTCAAAAGCAGTCTATTTAGGAAAGGAAAAGCAGCGTCAGTCAACAGAAAATGTTATTGAGATCCTACTTTGTGTTGGGTTGCCTTTTTTCATAGGATTGTTATTTTTTGGAAAGGAATTACTATTATTTATCTATAAAGATCCAAGTTTTCTACGGGCAACAGTAATTCTACATATTGTTTCGCTATCACTTATTACATCTAACTTTTCACGATCATTTAGCTATCTACTGATAGCGAATGGTTTTGAGAAATTTAATCTCTTGGAAGTCATGATCACTACTGCTGTTGGAGGATTAGCAGGTGTGGTGTTGATTTCTCAATATCAGTTACTAGGTGCAGCTTTGATGAATTTAGCAATGACCTTTACTAACTTTAGCGTATTTACATATGTTGTATATAGTCGCCTATTTTCATTGCATTTATGGCGAGTTATGTGTCGTCCTCTGCTAATTAGTGTTTTCATGTCGGTTGTATATGTGATCCTGCAAAAAATTAATTTGGATTTTTTATTAACTATAACTTTAGCAACTTGTTCTTATGGCTTTTTCGCTGGGTTACTTACTATTCGTGAATTTGGAGGATTTCATTCTGTCTGGCAAAAACTTTTAAGCAAAGGGTGAAGCTGAGATAAAAAGGCGCGGCTGCTAGTTTGGCGATGCTGTAGCCTGTGGTTAATAATGGTGTAGAGCTAGACACTAACCAAAAGCTAGAAATTGACGTGCACTATCCCCATTACCGCTCTAACTCAAACCAAAACCCACATGATAATAAGTGTGCAAGTATAAATTCTAGTTAGATTTTTTATGTGTGGAATGCAATATTTATCTTATCTTTAATATTTTGCTAAAAAACTCGTTGGTATTTCTGATGCGGTGATTGTGTTCAAAAAAAGAAGATAGAAAAGTTCAAGCGTAGGATTAAACATTTTCTTGCGATTTCAAGCATCTGGGTTTGTAGCCTATGAAATCGAAAATCGATATTATAGTTGGTGATATTTGCGATACACCAATCATTCGTTGGTCAAATTGATAAAAAATCTGCCCAATAGACAAATAGATATTTTGTTTACTCGAACAGATCTGCCAGCGAAGGAGGTTAATTCCATAAGCCGTGTCGAATTATCGCAGCGGTATGCACCGACAAATTATCCATCAATATACTTGCTTATTATTTTTCCCGAACGGGTTTTTGGGTGTAATTAGGGGTTATATCAGGGCTTTGAGGCAATGTCGGTATAAGTCGATATCCTTAGTAGGAGAGCTTATTTTTCGAGGTAATAGTGGTGGCAAAAGCATTTTTGCCACTACTATTTTGGTTAATGTATTGTTCAAAAAACCTGGTCTCTGGTGAAAGTAAACTATCCATAAAATTGAATTCATTTTTGATTTTTAAAATCTACGTAAGTAGGGCTAAAGCTCACTTAAAACTTTTCATAAATGATTTAGAATTCCTGTACAAACGATAATAGCTGTAATAACCGTAAATTCACATCTTATAGCTAAAATTTTAAAATTACTACACAATTTATTACGGGTAAATACAGTTATAAATCCAGAGAGTTCGGGAATAGACTTGATGAGAAGCATTTGATAGAAAACTTGAGAAATTAGGTTTTCTAGAGATTTTGTTTGAATGGAATTTTGAAACAATTTTTGCTCAAACATAGCCCAAATTATTTACTCCAAAAAGATAAAATCCCGTGCTTCCCATAGTACCAATATAAGCACAACCATAGGTTGATTGAGCTTTAAAAGCTTATTCCTTGGCTGATACTTATCAACAACTTGAAGATAACGTAGTATGCAATCCACACTTGAGAAAATATCGCCCTTAGAATCTCGTTACATTCTCACTATGCGTGTAGACGCTACGAGCTATGAAGATGCAACTCAAAGAATCTTAGCCTGGACGGAAAAAAGAGAGAGTAAATGTGTTTGTGCCTCCAATGTTCACATGACAATGGAAACTTATGATAATGCACTATTTGCCCACATAATTAACAGTGCCGATTTGATTACGCCTGACGGTATGCCTTTGGTATGGGCTTTACGCACTCTTGGTGTCAAAGATGCCTCGCGAGTATACGGCCCAACTCTCACCTTACATGTGTGTAAAGCAGCGGCACAGAAAGGTATTCCTATTGCTCTCTATGGCGGCACACCAGAAAGTTTAGCTGCATTTGTCGAGTTTTTGGAAAAGCAGTTCCCAGGCATTAAGATTGTCTGCCACATTTCGCCGCCTTTCCGTCGATTGACAACAGAGGAAGATGCAGCTTTCACTCAACAAATTGTCGAATCAGGAGCGCAAATTCTGTTTGTAGGTATTGGTTGCCCCCGACAAGAATTTTGGATTGCGGAACATAAAGACCGAATTCCAGCAGTGATGCTAGGTGTAGGGGCAGCTTTTGATTTTTATTCCGGTCGAGTCAAGCAAGCTCCAGGCTGGATGCAGAAGATCAGTTTAGAGTGGTTATTTAGGCTAATAATGGAACCAAAACGTTTGTGGAAGCGATATTTTAAGCACAACCCTCGGTTTGTGCTGTTTTTTCTCATACAATTGCTGAATAGCTGGTTGAGATTAAGATTATTTGCACCCAAACAAGAATCAATTTAAGTTGATAGTCTAGTTGGTCTGTCAAAGTTATTTTGACGGATAGTGCGGGCATCTTGCTCACCTCTGGAACAAAACGCGAGCAAGATGATCGCACTACGTCTATTCGTCAATTAGTTCTTGACAGACTACTAGCCACCGACACGAAAAATAGCTGCTATATAGCAATCCTAAGTCATTCGTGAACAATGGATGATTTTGTAGGGTGGGCAGTGCCCACCATTACTACATTTGGTGGGCACTGCCCACCCCAATACTGCTCGGTTAAGCCCTTTTTGGGCATCATAGACAACGATATTTCAAGGGTTTCAGCCTACTTGATTTCCTTAACCGAGCAGTATTGCTGCCCACCCTACACTCTGCTTTTGGTTTTAACCAACGTGTTATTTATGATGTCAAAAAATAGATGGATGATACTCAACGTTGGTCTGGCTTTCATCGCTGGTTTAAGTGCAACTTCTGTTGTCAAAACTGTCAATGCTAATAGTCGTTCTACATTCGATGAAAATCAAACTCAAGATACATATGCATGGGCGGATTCTGAGGCGGAAGGAGTCGGCGGAACGAAAGCTACTACTAACAGATCAGGCAAAACATACTATGTCGATAACAGTAAAGGAAATGATAGCAATCCCGGCACAACACAATCTCTTGCATTCAAGACAATACAGCAGGCAAATCAAAAGGTTGCTGCTGGAGATATTGTTTTTGTAAAAAATGGGACTTACGACGAGAATATCACGGTCATAAAATCTGGAACCTCTAATAATTGGATTGTTTTTCAAGCTTTTCCTGGTCACAAGCCATTTGTCAGAGGGACTCAAGACGGGACTTTTAAAATAGAGGGCAATTACATAAAAATAATTGGGTTTAGAATCACCTCTACTGAGACGGGGTCGGGGATTCATGTTGGTAAGGGAAACCACCACACACAAGTTCTCAATAATGAAATTCACGACTCTGGGTGTGGGGGTATTTCTGGGCAAGAAACAGATTATCTGTATATTGAAGGCAATGTTTCTTACCGCAACGCATTCAGATCGCCTTATCAATGCAGTGGTATTTCCATTTATCAGGCTAAAGCTTATGATAACAAATCTGGATTTCACAATATAATTAGAGGCAATATTTCTTACTCAAATGAGAATAAATTGCCAAGAGGGGATGGAAAAGTTACTGATGGAAACGGCATTATAATCGACGATTTCAGGCACACTCAAGGTGAGACGCGATCGCCAAAATACACAAATTGGACGTTGGTTGAAAATAACTTTGTTTTTGACAATGGCGGTAGAGGAATCCATGTGTTTCAAAGCGACAATGTCATCGTGAGAAATAATACAGCTTTGAAAAACTTAAAATCTCGTAATTTAGATGGCACTCTCAACGGAGAGTTAACCACATTGTTTTCTTCTCATGTGCAATTTTATAAAAATATAGCCTATGCCAGCGATCAGTCCAAAAAAACTTTTGTAGATGACTATTCTAGCAATAACAGATGGGATGAAAATATATCTTACAATGGCTCTATTTTGGTGAATGGCGGTCATTCTAATGCTGTTTTTGGCAGCCATAATTTAATTAGCGTTGCTCCTTTTTCTGTTAATTGATCTATCATTCCCTAGTATTAAAAAAAATCTGCAACCTAAAAGCCATAATTTTAATTTAAACATATGGAGAAATATGGAATCTAGAGAATCAGTTGATTTTGATTTAATCCGCTATTTATTAATATTGAAAAAGCGGTGGGTGTTTTTTAGTACTATCTTCGTGGTGACAGTTGCTGTTAGTTATGTAGCTACAACATTTATGAAGCCGTCCTATCAAGCAGAAGGAAAACTATTATTCAGAATTCCATCTTTTGCTTCTAATCTCTTGCTGAATAGCGCTGAAGGACAAGCAACAGGAGATTTGAGAACGCTGGTGGCAACTCAAAATCCTATCAATACTCAGATAGAAGTTATTTCTTCCCCTCCTTTGTTAAAGCAGACAATAAACGAACTAAAACTCAAAAACAGCAAAGGCGAATCGCTGGAAGTTGAAGTGCTAGAAAAAGGTTTGGCTCTAAAAATTGTAGGTGGCACAGATGTGTTGCGGGTTACCTATAAAAGCCATAACCCTGAAGAAGCAGCAGCAGTAGTCAACGAAATTATGAATCTTTATTTAAGAAATGATATTCTTATAAGTCGTTCTGAAGCGCAAGAAACTCGTCGATTTGTGGAAAAGCAGCTTTCTAAAGCTCAAGCTACTGTCCAGGAAGCACAAGTAGTAATACGCAGATTTAAACAGAAGAATAA
>Ga0116229_10012499_pt1 | contig 12229 bp, 6 predicted proteins | sample S1TSphgellanicum_3_FD_87313 | JGI IMG/M metagenome (GOLD analysis project Ga0116229, IMG submission 87313) | Host-associated microbial communities from peat moss isolated from Minnesota, USA - S1T2_Fc - Sphagnum magellanicum MG | ecosystem: Host-associated > Plants > Peat moss > Unclassified...
CCTGTTATCGGAATGCGTGGCCGCGGCACGACGTCACCCGGCGCCGATCCGTGCAGGAAGGTCCGGTCCATCTGCCCTGGCGGCGGTTTTGCGGCGGCTGCACCGGACCCGGTATCGATCTCTGACCCCTCGGCTGCTCCTGGGTGCCGCATTCTTGCTCTCCGCTTGTTCGGTGCCGCCGCCAAGGCCGGCGGGCCCAGCGCCGCGGCAAGCGGTCCTTGACCGAGAGTCCCCCGCTCTGGGGCTGGCCCCGGGGCCTGTCGCGGCCGGTGTTTATCAGGATGCCGGCACCGGTTTGCCGCGTCCCACTGCCATATATGGCATGGGACCGCGGCTGCAGCTGAACACCGCAACACCTTCCCAGGCGCCAGGAGATATTTCGCTGAATTTCGTGAACACCGATGTCAGCGCGGTCGTCGATCAAATCCTCGGCACGATTTTGCAGGCGAATTATACGATCGATCCGAATGTGCAGGGTACGGTCAATCTGCGCACCGTGGTCCCGATCGCGCGGGATGCGTTGATTCCCACCTTGCAGACTTTGCTGGCGCAGGTGAACGCCGTGCTGGTGCAAAGCAACGGGGTGTACCGGGTGATGGCTGCCGATTCCGCCGCAGCCACGCCGAATCTCAGCAGCGATTCGGGGCTCGGCGGTGCCGTTGTGATTCCCTTGCATTATGTGCAGGCGGCATCGCTCGCCGCGACCTTGCAGCCTTACACGGGTTCCACGAGTAAGCTGGTTCCGGCAACCGAACAGAACGCCCTTATCGTATCCGGCGATCCCGCCAGCCGCCAGGCGCTGCTGGACCTCATTCAAGCTTTTGACGTCGATGCATTGGCCGGCCAATCCTATGAACTGTTCCCGGTGATGAGCGGCGATGCCGCTGATTTTGCATCGGCCTTCACCGGCGCCCTTGGGAAAGCCAGCGAAACCGGCCCGGCGCTTATCACCATCGTTCCGCTGCCGCGCATGAACGCGGTATTGGTGGTCGCGCCGACCCAGAGCCTGCTTGCGGATGCGCGGCATGTCTACGCCGTGCTCAGCCAGGATGAGCGCAACACCGTTCGCAGCTGGCATATCAGCTTCCTGCATAATTGCCGCGCCAATGATGCCGCCTATATCCTGCAGCAGGCCTTCACGCCGGATAACGTGACCGCGCAGCCGACAGCAGCGGCAAACGCTCAGCTCGGCACGGCCTTTGCCAACGCGCCGGATACAAATAGCCCGAGCGGCGGCGGGGTGGGCGGCTTGCTCGGTTCCAGCGTCACCGCCGGCGCGGCGCCGGGAAACACGGCTACCCTACCGCAAACCGCGGGGTCGGAAAACAGCGATCACGGTGGAACGGATGGCACCAGCGCTTTGCTGGGCCCGCTATCCTCAGCCGGGACCGGCACGGAAAATGTGACGGCGGATGCCATTCGCATCATCCCGGATACCGATAATAATTCACTGCTCGTCTATGCCACCGCGGCAGAGAATGACCGGATCGACGCCATGCTGGACCAGGTGGATGTAACGCCCGTAGAGGTGCGGATCGATGCGACGATCGCCGAGGTCGATCTGGACAATGCCTTGCAATACGGCACCCAGTTCTTCTTCAAATCCGGCGGCATCAATGCCGTGCTGAGCCAGGGCACAAGCTCGGCTTTGGCGACCAGCTTCCCCGGCTTCGTGCTATCCGGCCATGGTTCGGATGCCGCACCTTTGGCCATTTCGCTCCTGCAATCCGTCACCAAGGTGGAGGTGCTGTCCTCGCCCGAGCTGATGGTGCTGAACGGACAATCCGCCAGCCTGCAGGCGGGCGATCTGGTGCCCTATCTGTCGCAGACTTCGGAGTCGACGCTGACCTCCGATTCGCAGATCGTCAATTCGATCGACTACCGTGAAACCGGCGTCATCCTGCAGGTCACGCCGCATGTCGGCACGGATGGCCTGGTGACCATGGATGTGGCGCAGGAGGTCAGTGGCGTGGAAACAGGGGTGACGACGGTGGGCATCAATTCACCGACATTTTCGGAACGTGCTGTCACGTCCCGTATTGCGGTGCAGGACGGGGAAACCATCGGGCTGGCCGGTTTGATATCCGATTCCGATTCTCATGCGAATCAGGGCATTCCCTATCTTAAGAATATCCCGCTGCTGGGCGATCTTTTCGGGAATCAAAACAATGCCGGAACGCGCAAGGAGTTGCTGGTGCTGATCACGCCCCATGTGATTCGCACGCAAACGGAAGCCGCCGATCTTACCGCCGATTTACAGGAGGGGCTGCCAAATGCGGCCGGCGTGCCGGCGGGGCTTGGCGTGGCGCCGCCATCCAGCGGCGCGGATCCGGACGAAGCACTGCGTGCGCGGATACCGCAATAGCGCGTTTCATCCGATATTGCTGCTTTGTCTTTGACCGAGCGGTGCAAACGCGGTGGCGGTATTGCATGAAATGGCGGCCGCCATGCGCTGCAGGTTGCGCTGGCGAATCTCATCCAGCTTGCGGCCGTGCAGCAGCAGTTTTGCGCAGGATTTCTCGTGGCGCATGGTTGCACTGAAATCCGGGTGCAGGATCGGGCTGGCGCCGGCATGCTCGAACGCGTTGCGGTTGCCGGTTTCCAGATAGGTTTCCGCGGGCGCATGCTCGGCAAAGATCACGCCATGCTGCGGCAGTTCCAGATGATAATACGTTACCCTGGCTGGCGCGCCGCGATAGATGTTCAAACCGTTCAGCAGAAGCTGCGCTGGAATCAGCACATCATCGATGAACATGGCATGGTCCGGCGAGACCCAAAGATCTCGCCGCGGCACGCCTTCCGCCAGGGCATTGGCCGCGATGCAAACGGGCTGTACGGCGGCGGGGCACGGATGCCGCCGCAGGTCCAGTGTTCGGCGGCCGATCCATAGGATCGGCTGCGCCGCGCCGGTTTGCGTGATGACGCTGTCGCCAATCTTCAGCGATTCCACTGCTATCTCGCCACGCGGTGTTAGAATGGCCGTGCCGGCCACAAAGCAGGGCGGATTGGCCTGCAGCTTGATGGTGCTGGCCGTGCCGGTGCTGGCCAGGCTGAAATTGGCCGTGGTGAAGGTTCCGGTAATATCCAGCGTCTCGATCGCCGAGCCGTTGAGCAATTCAAGGCCCTTGCCGGCGACATAATGCGCGCTGCTGGCGCTGAAGCCGTTGATGACGATGGTATCGCCCGGCGCGAATCCGGTTATTACCTGGTTGGCCGCGAGGGCTAGGGTGGTGCCGGAGATCAGCCATTCGGCGCCGGTCTCGAAGCTGATCGTGTCGAACGCGTTGAACTGCGTGCCGAGCCCGGTCAGCGTTCCCGGCGCTGCCCCGGCGAGGTTCAGTCGGCTGGTTTTGGTTTTGTCTACGACATCGCCCGTGAATATCGCGCCGGGATCGACGGTCAGCGCAAAGGCTGTGCCGTAGATGGCGTAGCTTATTCCGGATATTGTTCCGGAATCCGTGACGCTACCCGCTGTCGCGCGAATTCCGTCGGTTCCGCCGCCGATCGAGCCGGAATTCAGCAGCGTGCCGGCGGAGAGCTGCACGCCGCAGGTGACGCCGTAAATCGTGCCTGAATTGCTGAACGAGGTAGCATTTGTCAAACGCACTGCAACTGCGTTGCCGCCGATGGTGCCGGAATTTTTAACGGTCCCGCCTTGTACATCCACCCCGCTTTGGATGCCGTAAATATAGCCGGCATTGTCAAGGAAATTTGGCGATAGGGCCGTGCTGAGGGTGGATAGGTAAATGCCCTGGTTTTGGGAAAGGATGATGCCCGTATTGCTGGCGACACCGCCGCTGGACAGTTCCAGCCCGTAGGAATCGCCCTGCATGACACCGGCATTTACGAGATAGGCGGTCTGGTCCAAGGCAGCGATGTCAAGACTATAGACGGATCCGCCCGAGGCATTGGTGATGCCGTTGCTCGCCAATGCCTCGATACCGAGTGAATTGCCATGGATCAAACCGATATTGGTGGCGCTGCCGCCGCAGGTGAGGATCAACCCGATCTCGGATCCGTAAATATTGCCGGCGTTGTACAGATAGCCGGCATAGCCGACACCGGCACCGAAGGTTGTGCCGCTGATCAACCCTGCCGCGGCGTTGGTCACGATGGCGGAATTGACGGCGACACCGAAGTAATGCCCTTGCACCGTTCCGGTATTGGTGAGGGTGGCCGCGTATTGCGCCAGCGTCTTCTGATTCAGGAGCAGCATGCCATCGCCGGCGGCGCTGATATAGCCGCTATTCGTCACCGATCCGCCCCAGGATACCCGAATACCGTAGGTTTCCCCGATGATCGTACCGGAATTGACGATCAGCGCGTTCGCCTCGGTAATGCCGAAGCTGCCACCGTTGACGCGGCCGGAATTGATCAGCGTCCCGCTGATCGTCGCATCGGGGGATGGCAGCTTTATGCCTGCCATGCCCCCCGTAATGGTGCCGGAATTTACGAGGTCGCCTGCCGCCAGATCGGCGATGCCGTATCGCTTGCCATAGACCGTGCCGGAATTGTTCAGTTCCGCATTGGTCAGGCGCACGCCGTAGCCGCTATTGCCCAGGGACTGCAAACCGGTAATGGAACCGCTATTCGTCAACGTGCCGCCGGCCTGCAGATAAACCCCGCTTTGGCCGGTGATGGTGCCGTAATTGTTCAGCACCAGCGCCGTGGTGGCAAGGATGGCAGGGGCCGTGGCGGAATCCGTCGCCGGAATGGCGGCGCTGATCACGCCGTAATTGGTGATGCTGGCGGGGTTGAGCGAGACATCGATCGCGCCGGCGGCTTGCAGGGTATTGCTGGGTGCTGGCGCCGTAATTTCGCCGGTGGAGGTGATGGTAAGCGGGTTAAGATATATGCCGCTACCGAGCACAATCTCCTTACGGATGATTGTGGATATTGTACTACCCGTCATTGCAACCTACTTTTTGGGATGCCTAGCCTGTCTTTAACGTTCAACCTGTTAAAGGCGCTTAAAGAGGAATCCGGTGCCCGATGGGTCTGGCCGATCCGGCATTGCCGCCCGTACGGCGTGCCGTGGCGGATTGGCATGTCGCGGATCATCGCGTGGCGCCGAACACGGCCTTCGATACGGCGCAGCGGGAAGTTTGCTTTTGGGTCCGAAAAAAATTACAGGGCACGTTCGGGCGACCTGTCCAACGTGAATAAATCGCGGCGTTTTATCTTTTAGAAAACCGCCCAAAACTTAGATAATCGATCAGACGGCCTCACGGCCCTCAAAGCGGCGGAGCGCTTTGGCGTTTTGTCCAAGCCGGCGACAAAGCAAACTTTGGCCGCTGCGCATCACCGCGCATCTACAGTTACAAGTTGTGTAAATTACGCCGCTCACACGGCGGGATACAGCCTTGGATTGTTCTGGAACGGTCCAGCTGCGCCGGTTGCCGAGCTCGGTGACCGGCCTGTATCGCGGTGGCCGTTAAGGCCGTTTCGAGCTTGACATTGCGCCAGCATAAAACCATCCGCTCCTGAAAAATAGCTGATTAATCTGGAATCCAGGCGAAGCGGATGAGGCATTGCCGCGGCGTGTTCCAGAGCCGTCCAGCCCGTTGAAACCGGCTTTTTTGCGTGCAGGCGTTCGCAAAATAACAACTTATAATTGTGATTAAAAACTGGGCGATTTGCTGCGCCGCAATAAAAATGTCGTTGATTTAAGCAACTGCCTAACGTAAGATTAAGGCCGCCGGTGAAGACCTCCTGGAAAGCACGGCTTGATATAAAAGGATACCAACGCATTGAATTTCGCACGCGCGGCAAAGGCACAGGGCTCGCCGCTAGTACGACGCAAGGCGCCAGGCAGCGCGTTTTTGTTTCGGATTTTAAGCCCATGGCACCTGACCTTTGGGGTGCAGCTTCTGGACTTCGGCTTGATTGTCGCGGTCGCGATGCTGATGTACCCGCTGAGCGTCGTCGATAGCGGGCAACACGCGCTGCCTTACATGTTCTGCGCGGCGGTGGTGGCCTGTATCTGCCATTTCCATTTTGCCCGCGGGCATCTCTATCACATCAACGCGCTGTTGAATGAAACAAAATCCGCGAGATCCATTGCGCTTCGGGTAAGTCTGGTATTCACGGCGCTGGCGGCGATCGCGGCATTGACGCATCAGCAGGCTTTGGTTTCGCGCGCCTGGTTCCTGACCTTTTACGTGGGCGCTATCGTTGTGCTGACGGCCGGGCGTTGGAGCGTTGCGATGCTGATCCGCAGCTGGATAGCGCGCGGCTTCATTACGCAAAATGTCGCCATCGTCGGTGCGACGCAACTAACGCATGATCTGATCGACCGGATCAGTCAAAACCGCCTTGGGATTCGGATTGCCGGTGTCTTCGACGATCGGGAGGTTGGCCGCGAAGGCGAAGCGCTAAGCCGGTTCGGCGGCCACGAAGGTGAGTTTGCATGCGGCGGGGTGAATGACCTTTTGCAATATGCAACGCGGAACGCAGTCGACCTTGTGGTTATTGCGCTGCCGATTACCGCCGCCGACCGCATCACTGCGGTCATCAAACAGTTACAGCAGATGCCGCTGAACATTCGCATCTTGCCAGGCGCCATTGGCCTGCAACGCTTCAGCCCGATTCAACTGGAGCGGTCGGATCTGCCGGGGGTGCAGCTGATCACGGTTGCAGATCGTCCGATTTCGGAATTTGCGTGGATGGTGAAGAGCGCGCTGGACCGCTGCGCGGCGCTGCTGGGACTGATCCTGGTGTCGCCAATCTTGTTGTTCGCTGCCATCGGTATTGCATTCACGAGTCCGGGTCCGGTGCTGTTCCGGCAGAAGCGCGTGGGCTATATGGGGCGTGAGTTCGATATCATCAAATTCAGAACCATGGATCATCAGTTTTGCGGCAGCCATGTGCCGACCCGCCGGGGCGACAAGCGTGTGTTCAAATTTGGTGGTTTTCTGCGCAAGACCAGTCTGGATGAATTGCCCCAGCTGTTCAATGTCCTCAAAGGCGATATGTCACTCGTTGGCCCCAGGCCGCATATGATTGGCCAGAAGGTCGAAGGTAGATTGTTTTTCGAGGCGGTGAATGCGTATGCCAGCCGGCACCGGGTAAAGCCGGGCATTACCGGCTGGGCGCAGGTGAATGGCTGGCGTGGGCCGGCAGAGACGATGGAACAGATCGAACGCCGCGTCGAGCATGATATTTATTATGTCGAGAACTGGTCATTAATGCTGGACATGATCATTCTTGGGCGGACCGTGTTCAAAGGGTTTTTTGGGAAAAATGCGTTTTAAGTTAGTGAACTCGGCGATGAGGTGGAACGGTCATTGAGGCCACGCGAATTTCAAAGAATCTGGAAGGTGGCCGCCTTCGCCTTGAAATATTTCGATCCAACTGGCTTTGCCGGCGTGCTTGCAGCCTAAACAGTATCCGCCGCTCAGGATATTTTTTGTCTGCTAATTCTTCAGGTTGCGAATGCTCACGGCGGGATCATTCGTCCCCCAGTTTTTTATATTTCACCGTAACAATTTTTGTTGTTATCGAAATCCTGCTGATATTCTTTAGAGATTATGGTGGGAACGTCCTTCGCCGGCTTGGGTTGAGCTAATCCATTCGCGGTATGCGCCCACCGCGTAAAAGGGGTTTTCGCGCTGGAGCAGGATGCATTCACGCACCCGCTCTAGTCATATTTTGGCGGTCGATTTCAAGCTTTCATGTTGAGTCAAGGGATTCAATATAAAAGCATATAGACTGAGGAAAAAAGCCAAATGGCAGCGGAAATATCGAGGTTGATGCTGCATAATGGTCTGGCATCTATGATAAAAACACGATACAAACATTACGAGCAATAAAAGGCTGGATAGTTTGAGGCATAAAAATAACGCTACCGCAGTTCCGCTCCATTCGCGGAATCTGAAAAAAATGCGCTTCATTCAGATAGTTGTGGCATTGGCGGGATGCCTTTCGATCGCCGGATGTGATCCGGTACCAAAACGGGGGGATGTGCTCCCAACCATTGCGCCCAGCGCCGTGCTCTCCAGTCAGACCGAAACATTGACGGCTGACCAGATACGCCAGGTGATGGATACCGTGCCCAATACCGCCTATGTGCTGGGCCCAAACGATGCAATCTCGCAAACGGTGTATTCCCACCCAGAGTTGAATGTGCCGGAAACGGGTATGCCGAGCAATAGTATTGGCGGCGCTTTGATCACGAGTGACGGCACGGTGCAGCTGCCGCTGATCGGAAATATGCATCTCGGTGGTCTCACGCTCGAGCAGGCACAACAAGTGATTTCCGCTGCCTACGAGCCCTACATCGCAAATCCAAAAGTGGCGATAACATTGGTGCAGGCCCAAAGCCTCAGCTACTACCTTCTAGGCGCGTTCACCAACCCCGGCATCAAATACCCGGTGCACCAGCTTACCTTGTTGGAAGCTCTGGCGCTCGGTGGAAGTGTCAATATCCCCGACGCGGACCTGTACGAAGCCTATGTCGCCCAGGGCTCCGTGAAATTGCCGGTCGATCTTTATGCGCTTTTGGTTGGCGGCGATCTTTCGCAAAACGTTTTGTTGGCCCCTGGTGACGCCATCGTCGTGCCGACCTCGGCCAACGAACAGGCCTTCATCTTCGGCGCCGTCGGGAAGCCTGGGGCGGTGCCGTTCCTCTCCGGCGGGTTGAGCTTGCTGCAGGCGCTAAGTGTGGCCGGCCTTGATCTGACGAATCTAACGGAGGCACAGTTGTCTCGCGTTCATATCATCCGCGCACGGGGGCGTAGTGCTGAGTTCTATGTCGTTGACGCGACGCTGATTCTCCATGGCGAAGCTGGTCCATTTCCACTTGAGCCGGGAGATATCGTATTTGTGCCGCCGACAGGGATTGCGACCTGGAATCAGGTTTTGAATCTATTATTACCTTCTCTACAAACCGTGGCGGATACGATCGAGCCGTTCGTACAAATCAATTATCTTAAAAACAACCGAAACTAGCACATACGAACAGGAGCTGAGTATTGCCGTCTCTTCAAGCGTCGCAGCAATTAAACGAAGGCGATACCGCAATCGATCTGACGGATATCGCGCGGACCCTAAGGCGGCGCTGGCGCAGGATTGTCACGATAACCTCGGTTATTGTGGTGTTGGGTATCCTGTACGTGTTGTTTGCACAGCCAAAATTTACGGTTGATGGTACGCTGTATTTGGGGGATGCCCAAACAGGATCCGGCGCCGAGCAGGCAATATCTTCCAGTCTAAGTTTTTTATCCGATTTCCAAAGTACCAGTGACGTAGAAACGCAGATTGACCTTATCCAAGCTGAATCTTTGCTTGAGCAAGCTATTCTTGAGACGGGATTGAACTCACCGATCGACTTGAATGGATCGCCTACACTCCGATTTTGGAATTGGAAGCTGGTCGATGGCGAATCAATTGCCGCTTTCGCGCCAAAGCCGGGTGATGTGGAAGCTGAATACGCGTCGCTTCCTGAGTCGCAGTACAAGTCCGTCCGTTATCAGGTAACATTTGGCAATAATGGTGCCTATCGCATCGATCACCTCGGGGGCTGGTTTTCTAAAACAACGCAGGTTCTTACGGGAACATTAGGGGAGCCGGCTTCGGGCGGAGGGTTGAGTCTTCTGCTCAAGCCCGCAATCGCAGGCGCTCTTCCGGCCTCCGGCAGCCAATATACGCTCCAAGTCACGCCGGCCCGGGCGCTGGCGGATTCTCTGCTTACCAGCAACACGCTGACCGTCGCTGCTGGTGGTACGGTCTCGGCGCCGACGAAAATCGTCACGGTTGAATTGCTTTGGGCTAATCCATATCAAGGTCCCCGTTTCGTAAATCAGCTAATGGCTGATTTTATTGCCACCCAGCTTTCCTGGACGACCCAATCGGCGTCTGCCACCGAAGATTTTATTTCGAATCAGCTTGATATTATTCGGTCCTCGTTAACGGCGGCAGACCAAAACCTGGCTCTTTATCAGTCGAAAACTGGCATTCTGGATGTGCCGGAAAATGCCAAATCCGTAATCGGACAGCTATCGCAATACCAGGTGCAGCAAGCAACAATTCAGCTGCAGCAGGAAGCGCTTCAGCAGATCCAGAACGAAATCAACCATCCGCATGGCCCGCTCAACCCTTTTCTTATCAGCCAGAGCGGCGATGTTGTGATTGGACAACTTGCGGTAAGTTTAGCGAATGCCGAAGTAAGCCTGCAGTCTTTACAGGTACGATTCAACGGCGGCTCCGTGGAACTTCAAACGCAGGAAGACACGGTCGCCAAGCTTGAGGATGCGATCCGATCTGTCGTCGGTAACGATCTAACGCTCGCCGGAAGTAATCTTGCCAGCATAACAGCATTGATTAACCGGTATCAATCGCAACTCAAATCTTTGCCGGCTGAGTCGTTGCAGGTCGTCGCCCTTACCCGTGCGAGCGATGTTTACGGCCAACTCTACGTTCTGCTTATGGAAAAGGAGGAAGAGGCCGAGGTTTCCAAAGCCGCAACGGTGGTCAATACCCGGGTTGTTACCAGAGCAAAACTTCCAATCGGTGTTTCCAAGCCTAAAGCAAAGGTCACCGTACTCGTAAGCATTATCCTCGGCGTATTTTTTGGATCTGCGATCGTATTGGGCCAGCGCGCATTTTCGGGACGGTTCCAGAGTGATGATGAAATCCGTCGCGCGGTAGCCCTTCCGGTGTATGGCATGATTCCGCGCCGGTCGAGAACCGAAGCTGCAGCCAGTATCTTTTCAGACCGCCCGCAAAGCCCGTTCGCCGAGGCATTTCGCCTGTTACGCAGTAACCTCTACCAGTCCGCTTCCGGACAGCACTCGCGGGTCGTTCTGATCACCTCGGCGACAAGTTCGGACGGCAAAACCACCACCGCCTCTAACCTTGCCAAAATTCTCGCCGATGACGGCAAGCGTGTCATTCTCGTGGACGGTGATTTGCATCGTGGGCGCGTGCATGAAGCACTTCGCGTTCCTCAAGCACCGGGATTGGTGGAATGGTTGATAACCACCAATCGGCCGCAGTTTCAGAAACCAATCGGTCAAAGCTTCACTGTTCTACCAACCGGTGTTTTGCCGCCAAATCCCTCAGAACTCCTCAACGAGCCCTTCTTTGCAGAGATTATCCTCGCGTTGCGCGCTGAATTCGAGTTCGTCATTATTGACTGTCCGCCGCTACCTGCTGTTGCCGACACCATGGCGTATGGACAATATGCAGACCTTATTTTGTCGGTGGTGCATATAGCGCACACGCTACGCCGGGGATTTGCCGTGCATAACGAAACGATAAGTACGCTGGATCGTCGTCATGGAATGATCATTAATGGTGTGATCAACAGTGCTTATGGTTATGGCTACGGTTATGGCTACGGTTACGGTTATGGCTACGGCTACGGTGACAAACCAGCGCCTCGCACAAGACTCGAGTTGATCAAATCGGTGGTGGCACGTTGGTTCAATGTACGACGTTGACACAGGGTCTTGAACTGCTTGGTCCTGTCGTAAAGATGGTTAGTGGCATTCATGGATAGAGGTTGGTGGCGCAATATGGGCCGGTCTGAGATAGGAACCTTTGCCGGCCAGTCCTCAGACAATTCCGGGCAGGTGATGATTTGAAGATTGCAATTATTGGTGGCGGTTACGTCGGTTTGGTCTCAGGCGCTTGTTTCGCCGAATTTGGCGTAGACGTTGCCATCTTCGAAGCGGATCCGGCCAAGCGCGCGATGCTGCTGGAAGGAAAAATCCCGATCTATGAACCTGGCCTGGACAAACTGGTCGCGGATAATTCGGCCGCTGGCCGATTGAGTTTTCCTGCCACGCTCGAGCAAGGCATCGTTGATGCGGAAGCGATTTTCATTGCCGTTGGCACACCGACAAGGCGGGGTGATGGCCATGCCGATCTCACCTATGTATTCGCCGCAGTCGAACAGGTGGTGCTAGCGCTTAACCGTCCGGCCATCATCGTAACGAAATCGACTGTGCCCGTCGGCACTGGGCGCAAAATCGCCGAAATTGCCCATCGCCTGCGGCCCGAACTCAGGATCGAAGTGGCCTCAATCCCGAATTCCTGCGGGAAGGAAGCGCCATTACCGATTTCATGCGGCCGGACCGTGTCGTCGTCGGCACCGACAGCGATTGGGCGCGCGAGGTGCTGCAGCGCCTGTACCGGCCGCTCTATCTCATCGAAACCCCGATCGTCTTTGCCGCGCTGGAAACCGCCGAGCTGATCAAATACGCGGCCAATGGCTTCCTTGCCATGA
>Ga0116229_10012500_pt1 | contig 12229 bp, 5 predicted proteins | sample S1TSphgellanicum_3_FD_87313 | JGI IMG/M metagenome (GOLD analysis project Ga0116229, IMG submission 87313) | Host-associated microbial communities from peat moss isolated from Minnesota, USA - S1T2_Fc - Sphagnum magellanicum MG | ecosystem: Host-associated > Plants > Peat moss > Unclassified...
GGTCAATGATAATAGCCAATCAATAAGAGTAATCAATTTTACTATGCAATGCCTTACACAAGCAGTGACAAATTATGTGCAAATTTACTAGCCCACATGACATGTATTTTGCCCAAATCAACATATTATTTTATTTTATTTTATTTTATAGAAAATTCTTATTTCATCCGAAGTGTATTGTGCAAGCCATCAGTGAAGCTAGTGTGGCCTTTTGTTTTATATTGTTTTTTTTTTCCCTTCATGTTTTCGGGTTGGGATTGGGGGAATAATGAACATCTTATGTTGGATGTGCAAACACTAATAGAAGCCCAAATAACGGGGTGTGAATGGAGATGCTTTTACAACATGACTCGGCAAAGTAGCCCCCTATAATTGAGCCCCTATCAATATTTGGCATATCCAAGGCCAATGTTAACTCCTCTCACATCCTCACATATAAACTTGAAAAGTGGATTGAATAAAATGATAGATCATTTAAACATTATCACTTGGGCCAATCATTATGGTTGATCACTCGAGAACAATCGTTTTTTTTTTATGCCCATCGTTACAAGGAATTGTTAGCATGCATATATTTATCAACCCAAAGTAAATTTACATTATTTGGGTGTCATATTTCATCTAAAATATATTTTAAAAGCCATTTTACTATTGGCATTGAGCATGTTCTTACCCATATTGTCAAGCACAAGCCAAATGTTAAAATGGACTTAAACAACTGAAACATAAGTAGATCACAAAGCCTAAAACTAGGGAAAGGGTTCTTACACATATTCCTTAAGAGGGTGAAAATGGGACAAATAAGGTGCCTTCCACATTCATTAGGAAATGTATTCAAGTGCTACATAAACATTGAGTTATTGAAATAATAATTTAAGAAAGTTTGCAAGTGATTCACAAACACTTAGGTTGCTAAATGATTAGTTCTTCACATCCTAAAGCAGTTGGAGAAATTTTGTATTGAATTTGGAGGGTTACCTTATGAAAAAAAAAGGGACATTCCTTGTGTTGGTTTGATATTAAGAATTTTGTATAATACTTTGGTCTTGGCATCTAGGTTCAAGGAAAAATGAAATATCAATTCAACAAACTAATATTTGAAAAATATTAAGAATTTTTACAAATATCAATGTGACATATATAACACAAACATTGTGAATGGGTTGTGCAATGGTATTAACATTAGTTATGTTTAATGTTATACTAATTGCTATATGCAAATGATCACTAATATTAATGTATAATTTTTTTCTCAAATTTTATTCATCTTTTTTTTATATTAATTTTTTTCACCTTGTTCTTCAAGGTAACTTATTGTTAACAAAACTAGAGGTGAAAAAACTTAAATCCTTTTCCTAACCTATCTTTTTATTACATGGGGGGCAAAAATCATTTCATAACTTTTCTTTTTTTTTGAAAAGAAATGAACAAAAAGAACAAAAGGTAAACTTTAAATTCATTTTTTAAACAAATAGATGTCGAACTCCAAAAAGAAAAATCAATAACTCAAAACTTTAATACCAAAGGTGGACAAGAATCCTTGTTGGTCATCCAACTTTTGTCATTATCATGCCCCTATGTTCATTTCAAGGTATCCTAATTAAAAAAAGGATTCACGACAAGTTCCATGCACTAGGACTCAAAGTATCCAAATGGAGAAAAAAGAAAAAACCCCACAACATGTTCCATGCATTAATGTAAAAGGGGTGTGTGAAAACTCCAAAATAGGATTAAGATGAAATGACACTTGGAAACACCTTTAGATCAATTCACTTATACAATCAAAAAAATGTGATGGTTAATGTAAATAGGATCAAATTGAGTCACAGATTTTTGTTTCAAACTCATTTTAAGTTCACATAGCCTAGACTTGGGAAAAAAAACCACCATCTTCCTTATATTGTATTTTGGAATTGTTCATGTTTTAAAAAAATTGAGCATCATAACCCTATCAAAACATGTCAATTTTGAAAGTATAATCACAATATCTACTATATTTCATCAAGATCTTTCCAACAAGCTAAAAATCTCTTGATTTGAAGGTGATTTGATCCCAAAATCATGAAAATGTTAGTTGGGAATCATTTTGACAATTTGATTTCTAATTATTTTCTTGACCACAACTTAAGCACTATGTTTTATTTTTTCCTCAATGCAATCCCGTTTTAGTGTTTTTATTTTTTTAAACCTTTCAATAGTTTGATTTTGACTCCATTTGAACAAGGTTTGTTCCTCCAAACATTGTCCCAAATTTGTTAAACACCTATGAATTTAAAATCCCAAAAGTGAAAATGCACTTGGGAGTTTTGAAAACTCTTTCCTATTCTCCTACATTCTTCACAATCACAAGGAATTTTATTTTGGATGTTTCCATTGCCTTATTTTATTCCTAGTTTATTGTCGTTTAGGTGGAGATAACACTCACCTAACACACTTGCCACTTTCTACATCATTAACATACCACACCTAGATGCTAAAAACTTCTATTTGCACACACAATTCAAATGATTAACATTTCCACCTTATCACAATTCTTCAATCTTGACAACAATAACAAGGATTCATAACCAAAAAACAAAAATGTGAACTCGCTAATATGGATATTGAAAATATTATCAAAACAACATGCATTTAATTAATTTCAGATTTTTAAAAAGTCTCAAAAAATATATATATATATATTTTGGGATAGTTTAACCAATTTCGAAATTGTAGATTGAATTTTGTGGTCAATAGGTTCAATGCATATATTCATTATCGATAGTGATTAAAAGAATCACATCAAAAGAGGTAAAGGTTAATTTGAATATTGTGTAGATCACAAAATTATGCAAAAAATGAAATAAAATTAATACCTAGTGGACACTAAGTGATTAAGAATGAAAAAGGAGGATTCAAAAATACATAAGCCGAAAAGGATTTGAAGAATTTAAAACATTTTCAAAGTAAAAAATGGCTTCACATAATTTGAACATTATGTAATCACAAAAGCAAAAAATGACATAGAATTAATATTTGGTGTCACCAAGTGATAAAAAATGAAAATGGGGAACTCAAAAGTTAATACCAAACTTGTATGCTATTTCCTCTTTTTTTCCTAACCTTAATACCAAGTTATTATAATATGAAACTAGGTATTTAGACAGAATACCATACATGTATGGTATTTGATACCAATGTTAATACCAATCAATGACCTTATATATTATACCAACATTACATATTACACCTACTATTTAAGAATGGGAATTAGGTTCCTACATCTATTTAAATGGGTGCAAAACCCTTCCCATTCTTCATAGGTGTAAGATTCTTTTCATTTTTGAAGAGTTAAACATAAGAACATTTCACCTCAAAATATATGTATGTTTTAAGTTCACAATAATTTTCACCTTGTGCTTTATGATGGGTAAAGCCCATTAGTGGTCAACATTCCCAAATTTTGTTGTGGATGACCCCACCTTTGGGCTTACAATTTGTTTTTCCATTTAATGTATAACCAAGTAAAACCATATGAATGTACAACCATTTTCAAAATTTATAAACTAATTCAAAATGTAATAGACAATACAACCAAAATGAACACTCATTTTTTAAAAACTAAATGTATTGTTATAACAATTAGAAAATAATTCCAAACATATGCACAATAAATTCTAAATGCTGCAACCAACCAAATGACATGTCTCAAAAAAAAAAAATATACAAATGAAAAAAATTAATGGTTCATATATTCACACCTAACAACAATTATTGGATGATAATATTTTCAGGTTTAAAACACCAAACATTGTAATTGTTGACATTTATAAGTTGGTTAATTGGAGATTAGGTCATAATTGAAAAATATGAAATCGACTATAAATGATTTAACTTGGAATATAATTGTGAATTATTAATAAGAAAAAATAATTGACCTAACATTTTTCAATTACATCAAAAATTTTGGGATCAATTCATTAAAACTGTGGCATATGTCTAATCTATTTAAAACCCAAAATGTAACTCATCAAACATTTTAAAGAACCATAATATAGTTGTACATGTAAGCAATTTGCAACAAACAAAGAGCAAAGTTCATTAAACTTGTGAACTTTCCAAAAAAATCAAATATTTAAGAGTTGAATTCATCAGGGACATAACAATCTTGATATCATGTAAAATACTCATTTTGTTAAAATCTCTTTTTAATCTAACTAGGAGGTTACATTTGTAGTGAAAGCTTGACGTCCTTTTCAAGATTGTAAATCATAAATTGTTAAGTAAGTAGTGGAGTCACCACTTTTTGATCTAACAAAATAGTTTTAGCACCAAGTTAATTATATTATTGATTTAATTACTTTATTTAATACTCTTTGATAATGAAAATATATGGGGCACACGCATCCTGGAGTGGTACCATTAGGAATTGCCTCGCCAAAATTCAAAGAAAGATGTGCCCAATTCAATTTAATTAAAGAAATTTAATCTTTTTAAATTGTGATTTTTATTATTGATTTGCATTGCATGAGCTTTGTGTTCCTCACCTATGTATACACAATGGAAAAGTTGTAGACGCCAATATAGATTACACATATAAGATATGTGTGTTCCTAAAATGTTTTTAACATGTGTTTTTGAAATTTTCAACCCCTTATCATTAAGTGTCAAGTTACACCATTGTTAGAAAAAAATTAATTATTTTATCAATTATAGTCACTAGGGTATGGCCCAAATTGTTGATTAAAACAAAAAAATGATAATTATTATAATTTTGTAAACATGAATGTAATGGCCTTTCAAGATCTTTTTATCATAAGTTTCAAATAAGTTTGGTTGCCTCAATCCATTATTTTTTTTTAAAAATTTAATTTAATTTGAAGCCCTCCTACAAATTAAAAGTATCAAGGAAAGAAAAAAAATGTTCCTTTTGTGTTCTTGAATAAAGGAACCCCAAATGTTATTTTTAAAAAACTTTTGCCTTGATTAGTCATTTGAAATACTAAAATTTACTTTTTTGTAAATCCAATTGAAACTTCAAATCTAACATGACTTGGGTAATTTGTTGACACAAAAATTGAAATGAAAAGCTTTCTTTAAATGGATCTTACATTGTCCCAAAATTGGAATGGTTAAAACTTTGGTAGGTGACTTTTAAATGGTACCACCCCAAGGATGGATTTGCCTTATGACAATATGTTGACCTTGTTAGTCCAACTTTACTTCAAATAGCTCAAGCATAAGCACATTTTCAACTCCTAATGCAGGAGTAAATACATATACATTTCAAGCCATTTGCAGTGCAACTAGATGATCAATCTTATTGAAGAATCATGTTCACATTATCATAGACCTTTCAATGAAGGATGATATCATAAATTTCTTTGCTAGCATCTATGATCTCCTAGAAATATTTGGTTATATTTTTAAAAAATGAACTTGGAAATAAAACAAAACAATTGTGTGCATGTGTAGGTGTTTGTGTTTTTCAAGAAGATTTCCAACATAACAAACATTCTTGCCCACTTAAGAAAAATTGATCCAAATAAAGATATTATTGAATGAATGTTGGCATCTTTCCTATCAAATTATGCTAGTATTTTTGTGCAAACCCTTGGAAGAAGAAATGTGATTCCAACATTTAATGATTTTTCAAGTCATCTTTTGTTGGATGAAAACTAACAAATGTTAAGAAATCATAAGCAACATGATGAAAAAATACTCCTACCCAAGTTCAAAAGCTTCAACGGCAAACTTGATTTTGAATCACATAACAAGTTCCATGTTTCCCAAAAAAACCAAACTTGTATTCCTTAACAAGATGACCCAACACACAAAAGGTGACAATTGGATCCCTATGACTTTTGTGGCTATAAGGGCAACAAATTTACAATTGCAAAGATTTTTTGAATTTTTTTGTCAAATCATTAACATATGAACATTAAACTTGTGAAAACTTTGTGGTTCATCTAATTAAAATTAATAATTTATCGTAGAATGAATGGCATGAAAGTGATTCAATCACCAATGAACCCCTTATAATCCTTTTCCAAGTTGCCATATTAATGTTCTTAATTAAGACAAATGGAATTATTTACATATGGATTATAATGCGCTTTGACATGTAATTAAGAATAGAAAGGTCTTCAAAAGCCTAGAACCTATTGTTTAAATTTTGTAGTTAAACTAACAGTATGAGAAGTTTATTTGATTAGAAAAAAATGTTCTATTTACTTCATGACTCCATTTCAATAAATAAAATATTTATCGTATATTTTCTATGTCTTATTTTTTTTGTAAAAATCTTATTTCAATAGGCCCATTTATTGATTTTGGACACATTTTATTTTCAATATGTCATAATGTTTCATTTTAAAAAATTGAATATAGTGATTGGATGGCACAAATGGAAAATTGAGGTTGGACTTTGTTTTTTTTTCTACCACATGTTCCAAAGTCAACATTCTTAACATATATTAAGGATAAAACCTAGTTTTAACATCATTTTTTCACTTACTTGCACATGCGTAAATTTACATATTTGTTAAAAAATATATGGTTAAATGATTGTCATCCCTTCAACTAGATGATAAATTATGTGCATTTTGCAAAGAAAGTAAGCAAAGTTTGGAGTGAGCACCACATCATAGTGACTTTAGAACCGATGTTTTCCTTGACTTTATTCATATCTAATATATTTGGCCCCCTTCTTTGTTGCATCACTTATTAGTTTTCAAATATTCATCATGTTCACCAATGATGCTTCTTGTAAGACATGGGTTCACTTCATACTATGCAAGTTTGAAATTTTTTTCACATTCAATTTTTTAAAAAATATGGTCGAAACCTAAACTAAAAGAAAGATAATGTGTTTGTGAGCATACACTAATGCCAAATTTATGTCAACAACATTGCAAAGCTATTGTTGTTTAACTAGAATCATTTTGAAACTTATAATGGTTTAAATAACACATCAAAATGGTGTGGCTAACACAAAAATATGACTCTACTTGAAAAGGCTTAAAGTATGATGGTTGATTCAAGTACACTAAAACCTCTATGAACATATGTAATCAAGACAATTGCAAACCTTACCAATATCTCACCTACTTGAGCCAACAATTTGATCATGCTTAAAGAAAATTTGTAGCTATAAAGAATAATGGTGGAGCTTCAACTAACACAAAATGACACATTATGTGCAATAACTGGAGTCAATTGCTGCAAATGGCACACAATGCAATCTTGCATTCTCAGATGGAACACATCAAAACTAAACATCATTTCATTTGTGACTTGGTATTGAAAAATAAAACTCACCTATGTTCCTTCTAGACAACAAAAGGCAAACATTTTTACAAAGTCAATGGGCAATTTGCCAAGTTTGATAAAATGCAAGCATTGTTTAACTTTGATTGAAATTGAACACGCATGGGAAGCATAAAATAAATGTTCAACTCAAGGCCAATCATTGTGTTAAATGTGAAGGAGGATGAAGAAAGCTTACGAGTCCTATGTTCACACTTAATGATTATTATCAATATCAAATAATATTAAATAAATTGATTACACCAATAATGTAATCAACTTAATATTGAACGTTGTCCTTTTAAATTAAGAAGTGGCAAGTGATGACCTTATTATTTAACTAGCAAATTCTTGTTTATTGTTATGAAAAGAACATCAAACCTTCATTCCAAATGTAACTTCCTAGACTATAAAAATAATAATAATGAATATTTCATTATAACATAACAATATAAAGAAAAAACTTTCACAACATAAAAAATTGGATAATTTTAATTTAATCAAGTCAGGCTTTGATTGATCTCAAAGTTTTATGGATTCAAAAAAATATAGATGAAACCCAAAAAATAAAAATTTCATTCATCCTTTTTTGAAAAATATGATTACATCCACCAATGTTAGTTCTTATAGTTAAGAAATAAATGAATTATATGTTGAAATTTTTTTATGACATACACACATGAACAACCTTGCAAACATGGATTTGAAGTTTTAAATAATCCTTTATATGGTTAACAATCAAAACAACCTTGATTTTGCTCCCAAAAAATTAAGGTTTATTTTTAATTGAATAATGTCATATGGATGGTCATTATAAATACTTGCAACCCATTATGAAATGGAGCCTATTTCATGATCTAACTTCACCTACAAATTTGACAAATTTTGATTGTGTGTTTGAATTTATTTATTTTGCAAAATTAGGGAAGATTTATGCAAATAAAATAAACACATGTGTGCTCTCGCACACACACACACGATTATCAAGAAACCACCAATAAAAGTGGTCTCCTAAAACACCCCAATAAAATAATTAACAACTTCATAATGCATAATCAAGTATTATATGTGCAAAAAATCATAGAAATATTAGCATTTGCCCACAACAAATTCATTCAAATTTTTCATCAGTCATAATTTAGTTTTAAGTCTTATAATCAAACTAATTTAAGTAATTAAAAATATTCTAAACTAAAAGAAACACCTTATCTATACCTAGTACCTACCTATGTTCACAAACCAAACCTCAGACGGCGCGTGCACCGTCCGATTTTGGATCCGAGACTTGCACTGGATTCAGGACTACGGCGTGCATTGTTGCCCTTCAGACCATATCTGAATCCGACCGTTGGATCTTCCGCTAGAAGGTAGCTTGAGTGACCAGATCTAGCTTTATATCTGTGACGATATGCACAAGTGTGTGTACATTTGAAGTTTTCATGGGCTTTCGGAACGACCGCTGTCCTCGTTTTCGGTCGGCAAGAAGCACCCAAATCGAGCTCTGCAGGCCAGGTAAAGTTTTGTTCCAAGAGATTCAATTTCAAAGCTGTGAAATTGGGTTTAGGGTTTAGGGTTTAGAGTTTAGGGTTTGTTTTTTTCTTTTTCCCTTTCCTTAGGTTTGGATCCTGTTTTTTGGGTATGGATGGTTTTTGGTGGTCAAGTGGACAAACAAAGCTCTCACCTCATCAAAGTTGCAGAGTTTTGTTTTTGGTTGCATTATACCCAAAAGCAGGTTAGCCCATCTCCCACACATACCCCCTTTTTCTCTCACTTTGCTTTGGGTGTTAGATATCAAAACCTCAGTAGAGAATAGGGGTTTTTGGGACTTGTTTCTAGGTTTGGAGTTTCAGAATCCGTTGCTTCCATCCATCTTGAATTCTTCTTATGTGATATAGCAAGCCTTCTTGTTATGGTTATGTTCTCCAAAACTGCTTGTGAGGATGATCCCTAGTCTCTAGTGCAATTTTCCTCATCAAAATGGATCACGTTTTGGGTTTTTGCTGCCTTTGGTTTCCTCATGTTTTGCGAGTTTTGTGTATGGATCAATCTCATTGTTTTATGGTTTTGTTGGAAATTTGAATATTGGAAGATGCAAAGAAAATTATAATTGGAGACTGAAGCTCCACACTTGTGGATTCAACAAAGATTTTGCACAAAACTCACCACTGTCATGAGATGAAATTTCTTTGCTGGATTTTACAGATACGTGAGAATTGAACTGGGTAGAATGGCAACTGATTTGGTTGTACACAAGGGAGGATGTCATTGCAAGCGGGTGCGATATAGTGTAAGAGCACCTGCCAATGTGGTTGTGTGGGAGTGCAACTGCTCTAATTGTGCAATGCGAAGAAACATACATTTTATTGTTCCACAAAGTGATTTTGAGCTTGATCCTGCATCTGAGGAATTTCTGACACTCTACACTTTTGGCACTCATACTGCCAAGCATCTGTTTTGCAAAGTGTGTGGGGTTACATCATATTACATTCCTCGCTCAAATCCCGATGGCGTTGGAGTTACATTGAATTGTATTGATCCAGGGACAATTACTCATGTTGAGAAAAGGACATACGATGGCAAAAATTGGGACTCAGCTTACTCGCAGTCAGAAATTTCCTCTTTCTCCAAAATTGAGCTGAATTCTATAAACCCTGAGAGACAGATCACAAGAACAAAAGAGAAGTCTGCCAGCCCCAAGTAATGAGGAGCTTCTTGAAAGTGTAAATCTTCCATCTTTCTTCACACTAGCTTCCACACATCACATGATGGACTTACCTTTGTGATCTTGAAAGAATAATCATTCTTCACGCAAGGGTTCTGCTCTTTGGGTTCTGGACCTCTTTACCATGTGATTCCAGTAGAACTGGAAATATTAGGGTTTTAGGGGTGTAGGGTTTTTACATCAAAGATTGACAGTTTGTTGAAGCTTATTGGCATCCCATCCTTTCTGTTTTGTTGTATTGAGTTTGACTTGTATTCAAACTTTTCTTTGAAGAAGTTCTTTCTTCCTTAGATTTGATCTTCTGTGTTGCTTGCATTTGATTCCCCTGTTCCATGTGATTGCAAATTGTTTCTATTTCAGCCAAGCAAGATTGTAGCAATGTGCTATCATCTTTGAAAAGTCTTGGAGAGATTTGCCACCTACAGAGAGAGCTTGCTAACGGTAGTTGTACTCTTGCAATCATTGATCTTTGCCATGGGCGAGGGAGTATATAGCTAGCATCTAGTTCAAGAACATTCACAGAAATTGTTCTGAGAAGGACGGACACCCCTGAAGGAGGAGCTGACAACCATGTACAAACACTCATTGGCATGAGTTCAAAGAGAGTTGTTGTTGGGTGCAACAATTTTTACAAAGGGTGTGTCCAATACGAGGGAGGAATATTTTTGTTGTTGCTACCGCTTTTTTACCACTGTTTGTTGTCACAGGGGGGAGCCCATGTCACAACCACAAGCCTCTAACAAAGATGATGGTTTCCTAAGAAAGGCTTGGAGATTTTTCCGCAACTCTGCCACAAGGACAAGAGGCTCTTCTTCCTTGTCTCCTGATACTTCTCGTGCAGCAACAACTGCTGCCAAGTATTTGTGTCTGGCAAGCTCCATGTTTTCTTTTGATTGCTCTGACATTTCATGGAGCAGACTCTGGTCATTTTGAACCCCAGCAATCTGTGTATGATGATTGCCATCTGCATAAGTGCTGGTGTCCACAGCAGCATTGAGCTGAGATTGCAGTGCCAACAACTGACACTGTAAACCAATCACCTCAGCCTCAATGCTTGCAGCCTGGTAGTTTGTCCTTGCCATATCAATTTCCTTTCTGTCCAGCAGAGATTGCATCTTTTCAAGTTCAAGCTGCTTTTCAGAGAGCTGAATCTGAACAGATTGTGCACTTTGCTTTTTCTCCCATACCTCCTGCTGTAATTCTCCCACTTGAGTCTGCAACCGTAGCACGTCCCGGTCCCTTGCAACTCTGTTGGCTGCAATTTCAGCAGATGTATGCTTCACAGTGTTCTCCAAAGCAAGCTCCTTCTCCCACAGCTTCTGCTTCAACTCTTCAAGTTCACTCTGTAGCTGCCGCAGCTCTTTTGAATTCTGGTTTACAATCGTTTCCAGAAAGCTATCCCTCTCCTTCAGCTTCTGCTTGAGCTCTTCAATCTCCTGCAGCTTACGTGTCGTATCCAAGGATGATGGAGGAGGATGCTGCCCATAAGACTGTAAAAGGCTGTCCTTCTCGCAGAGTTGCTGCTTCAACTCTTCAATCTCCTTGCAGAGGTGATGATAAGGTGGTGATGATGATTCTGTTTCCTCAACCCTCCGCAATATGTTGTCACCTTCTTCCCAAACAGGAAGATCATCTAGGAGGTCACCTTCAGTCTCCAAATCCCTCCTTTCAGCTGGCATTGTTTGTGGCAGCAGCTGCTGGTGCAAACTCCTCTTGTCAAGCTTTGCTGCAGGACTTTCAAAGCTCTTCCTGCTGCTGAGACCACCCTGCCGCAATGGAGCACATGTGTAAACCATGGGTGCACGATGATGATGATGGTGTGCTGCATACATTGTATTCCCTCCTCCTCCTCCCTGCTGCCGCCTCTCCAAAAAAGTCTCCACGAGAGGAATCATGTCAACCAGGTTCTGGTACAAAGCAGGATTGACAACTGAAGAAGAGCCAGGAAATATGCTGCGATTGTTTCTGCCATTCCTATCTGTATCCATGATGATGATCTGCCACAAGCTCCTCCCTCTTTCCCTCCCTTTGTTCCTCTAAAACCTAATCTGTTTTTTTCCACCACCAGACACACCCCTCTTCCTTCAGGCAGGAGCCTTCCTGATCGCTGCCACAAGGAAAGAAGCACACACATTCTTCCTCCTCTTCCTCCTCCCTCAAACCCAACAATGCAAGAAGAAGCACCATAACATTTGCTAATGAAAACACGAGAATCACAAC
>Ga0116229_10012501_pt1 | contig 12228 bp, 4 predicted proteins | sample S1TSphgellanicum_3_FD_87313 | JGI IMG/M metagenome (GOLD analysis project Ga0116229, IMG submission 87313) | Host-associated microbial communities from peat moss isolated from Minnesota, USA - S1T2_Fc - Sphagnum magellanicum MG | ecosystem: Host-associated > Plants > Peat moss > Unclassified...
TGCAGGCACAGACCCCTCCTACCTCTCATTCTCCACAAAATAACACTCAGCTGACCACAACTCAGATGCAAACAAATCCCCATAGAAAAACATTCCGCTAACAGATCCTCTCCCTCTCTTCTACCTGCCACACATCTAAGGCTCGGACCCCTTAGAGCTCTCATCACTCCTTGGCGCCACCTTCCATGCTAATTGCATCAAGAGATTACACAGCTGCTCAGCATGATACTAGCGCAGCGGAAGAAAATCAGCAACAAGCTAAGCAGCTGCATGAAGAACAACCCGAGAAAAAATCCCCCCTCGCCACTCAGAATACCGCCCCTTCATCTGCTAGTCCTCCAAAATCCAAATCGCCCTCCTACCTCCAGAATTCCAGCCGTTACCTGCTTGATTTCCCGCTCAAGCTTTCCCATGCACCGTTACAAGTTCAAGTCCCCAAATCCATAAAATGGCCGCCTTCATTAAGTCCGTTTTTCCGGCGGGTTTAATTTCTCAATCCCTTAAACCAAAAAGATCAGATTTCCAAACTCAGTAGTCATAAGGTTTCCGTTCGGCCACCCCATAACCGGTCACACTTTAACTTAGGTGTACTTGTTAATAAATATTCAGATAGTCCCTACTCCTTTCATGTTGCAATCTTTCCATATGGCATGATCTTAGATTTGTTAAGGGTGTAACAATCATGCAATTGAAATTTAAGTTTGAGAGAAAGTTGGCAAATGGTTTTTATGTAATGTGCATAAAGTGTGCGAATCAATTGTAAACAAGGTAGAATGTTTTGTGTTTGTAAATTGTTGCTTGAATGTTGATACCAATGCCACCTACATGAACACTATCACAAGTTCCAAAGGTCTACAATGTAATAGCAATAAGAGGTGAAAGCAAAAATTGATGACCCCCTTTTGAGAACTTTTGGGTTCAATGTTATAGTTACATGCACAACATAATTGTTTTCAAAATGTGGTGCATTTAATTTTGAATTTATGTTTTGATATTTGGGCTTTATCATTTCAACTTTCACAAAGATAACACAATCTCACATTATTTATATATTATTTAAATAAATAGATTTGATAATGTAAAGTCAAGGAACCATGGGTATATTTGTGCATGCATAAATATAATAAAGCCCAATTTTTATTTTATAATGCACTTGTATTTAATTTCACCAATCATTCAAATATGCATTTGAACTGAATTTTATGCATTAATCCATCTCAAAATATTTGTCACCTTCCATTCAAAAATGAATATATGTCAAAATTTTGATTTTCCACATACTTATAGTTAATGCCTTGAAAAACTACATTTGTGACACAAAAATTATCAAACTTTTCAAATGATTCACAAACACAATTTAAATTATGTGGAATCATAAGTGAAATATATATTACAATTTCCTAACAATTTGAAATCATTTCAATTCAGGTGAAAACATGGTAGAGTACATAAAAATAACAAAAAATGCAATCCAAAAGTGGACCAATCTTTTACACAAGTACAAGATTTAGTATATTGAAAATCATTTAAAATAACATTAAGAAAATGTGGTGCTTTTCTTTGAATTTATAGCAATTAAAGAATCTAAGGAAATTTAGTATAATAAAGGTAGATAAACAATTATGCTTGAAATTGGTTGGTCAAATTGTGTTTCAAATTTATTTTTACTATTTACATTAGAAGTTTGATATATTTTGATTATAATGAGCAACAGTTGAAAACATACAAGTACATTTTATAACACCATTAATTTTAAATTAAAATTTTAAAATATTTCATCTATTTTTAATTTATTTTATAGAGTTTGGATGGCCTAACTTTTATTTTTGTAAATGCTTACATTCTTTAAATATCTACTTAAATGCATATTAATAACGTGGTTTTTCAAGATCATCATATAATTAAAATCTAGCCTAGACCACATTATAATTAGCCTACTTAGTTATCTTAATGTAGCTTTTCTACCCTAGTCCCTTGAGCATGCTAATAGATTACAAGTATAAAAAATTGAACCTCTCACTTTTAAATTAATAACCAAGCCCTTACCAATGCACTACCCCTAAAAGGTGACATTTTTTGTTTATTTTTAAATTTTGAATCATTATTTATGTAAGTAAATAAAAAAGTTAAGTAATTAATAAGTAGGTTGGAGGTAGGAAATAAATAGGTCGGTAGGTAAGTAAATATAAGTAAGTAGATAGGCCTTGGTTAAATCTACTTCCTAACCTAGGTAGTAGCCAGTTAGTTTGGACTATTAACTAATATATGATGATCAATTTGACTAAAAATCATTGGTAATTTTGATCATGCATATCATTTTATTTTAAATGCCCATTTGGCTAAAACCCATTGACCATTTTGACCAAAGTGGTCAATTTTTTGTTCAACTTGACTAGATGTTCAAATTAATAAATAGTTAAATAAGTCATTTTAATCAAATTCACCAATAAAAAAAATACACATATCATTTAGACCATGAGCCTTTAATTTTAGTGGACATGTTCATTAATAAAAGATGGACAAGGCAATTAATTTGGACAACTTGAAATATCATGAATTGCAATAATGATAAGAAAATAGATTGGGTAATAAACTAGGATGTATGGCATCATGTGATTATCCAAAACATAATGAATGAGAACATGAACTTTAATAAAAAAAGGTTTACAACTATTGGTTTGTGACTATTTGTTTGATTTCCATGCCAAGTGATGTCTTTTGCAACTAGTTATCTAATGGTTTTGGTTTTGATAATTAGAGCATTTTGTAATCACATATGTTCATTGCAATTAAAGCCTAATTATAAATTGAGTCATATATTTCAAAATTATCTAGTGAATATTGCACGTCATCATGTACAAATGAGACACATCTAGGTTTGTTAGGTGGTATTGAGGGGAGAGAACTTGGCAATTCTTGGTTTTGTAAAACCAAGACATGTTTTTTAGTTCACACTTCAAATAAAGAAGGCATGGGAACTTTAAAATGAGATTAGGACCAATTCTCACAACTATGAATGCAACATGAAATCAATTTACACAAACTAAGAAAGAAAGTGATCAATGCAAATTAAAATCAAGATAGTGTATGGATAAAATCCCAAAAGACACACATTCACATGATTCACTATGACTTGGACTTGGGAAAGTCATCACTACTTTCCTTCTATTATATTTTAGAGGCAACAATATGTTTTTTTTTTCCAATAATAATTTTTTTTTCAATTTGGATTAGTTATAATGGGGATATTGTTTCTCTCCCCTCTAAGGTTTCTTTGTAAATTGTGACTAACATTACATTGAAATGGCAAAAATTCTAAGGATTGCCAAGAAAAAATCCTCAAAATCTTTAATTTTACTTAATAATGAACAATGTAACTTTGTAAGTTCATAATTCTCACATATGAATTTTGATTTGAATGATTTTGTGTGCAATGTATAACCCTCAAAGAAAACTTTCCAATGAAATATTTCATGCTTAGTTGAAGGTCATTTGACCCGTTTGCTAGACATTTTAGGGACTACTTATAATCAAATTACTAATTTGTTTGTTGACCATTCATTTGGGCAATAACTTGTGTTTCAAATCTTCAAATGGGGAATGTAACCTCATTTTAGAAATTTTCTTTTCAAATCCTTTCCAAAGGTCCAAGGAAGGGCCAACTTGAACAAGGTTTGGTCCCAAGAAACTTTGTTTCAAAAATTCGAGACATTATAAAATTTCAATTCTCAAGTGAGGATCCATTTTAAAGTCTTGGGATTTTCTCTCTTGCATTATCCCACACTTGTATAACTATGTGTTTAAATCCCAATACATTTTCCCAACCCATTCCCTTTGTCACGCCTCAACCTAAGTCACACCTTGATCACAAACCTAAGGCTAAAGTTATGTTCACAACTGCGACATAGATTGCAAGTCACAAATGCAAAATGTAAGAAACTCTAAAGCCTAAACTCCAGGTAGGTTATAACTTAAATCAAAATATAACTAACGAAAAATCAAACAACCTTCCTACGAGCATGCATTGAAAAACTAACCAATGGCTTCAAACTCCAAACTATTGCAAACTTGTTGTGACCTAAAGAATTTCTACCTACCACAACCCACAATGGTGGAAATGGGCATTAGTAATTACCTATAGTTTGTGGATGTGAGGTGAGCATGGGTGGCAACAACATCGTGAGGTGTGGAGCTATTGGGGGTGGAGTTTGCTGCTTTGTTGACTTGTGACAACAAACTTGTTTGCACACATAAATTGGTTTCGGCAATGGCTACACAGGAGCGCAATATGCAATGGCAACGTAAGTCCCTGCCATAATGTTAGATGGCAAACACAAGATCATCACCATTGTTAGGAGCAGTCATAAATCTCAACCGTCAATAGTATGGTCAGCCTCTCTCTCTCTTCATGGTGGATTTCAGCGAACTTTTTTATTTGCAGCCCGAAATTAACAAGGGCTTTTCATAGGCATGTTCTCAAGTTCACAAAATGGCAAATTTTCAACGCATTAGCTTTAAGCAACTGTGGGTGGTGAAGTACATAGCACAGTTGCTTAATGCTTTATGCACACACACACACACACACATATATAAGCACCTGAAGGACACAGAATTGTATCTTAGTATATTCTGCATGTCAACAAACAAACATACATCGATGCTTGTGCACTCTTTTAGCTTCTAAAAGAATACTATTGTTAGTGGATTGTATGCACATATTTTAAGTCCTTTCATGGTCTGCTATTGAAAAGTTTTTAAACCACCTGAGATAAGTTTTACTGTTTCAACTTTGAACTAGTGTTTGTCAGGGGTTTCATTTTTTCAATTTTGTGAAGTTGCCAGCAATCATTCACAAGAGGAATTAGCCAAATTTTGGCTACAGTTTACAGAAGAAAATATCAGGCTATATTTTTGGCTATGTGGAACCCATTGTCCAAATGATGGCAATTTCTGAAAAAAAAAATCTTCCAAAGTGCTTTGGGCACATTTCTTTCACAAAAATCATTCATATGAGTTTCTTCTACTTGCCACCAAATGGCAAGGATTCGACAAAAACGCTGACGTCTGTCTGTCATAGCCTTTTAAGTTTTGAACATACCAGCCTGGTCATGGTACAGGGTCCTTTTAAAAAACTTTGATACCAACTTGGTCTTGGTATTGGGTCCGAGACTGGTGTTGTTAATACTGGTGGGGATCCCTGTTGAGCATTAAACCTGTCCTCTGATGAAGAGTAGGGTATGAAGAGGACGCAAGAGTCAGCTTGTTAGAGATAAGTAGCTTTTGCCTCAAGATGGCTGGCTGATAATTAAAAGGATTTTCCATTCATTAGAAACACTACATGGAGATTCCTCGTCCACAAGTTGTTTTGCTCAACTTAAGCTTTCTGTCCCCCTCCTTTGAATCTTGTGGAATCCAAATTGGACTGACCCAGTTTCCTTTGAATCTTGTGGAATCCAACTTGGACTGAACCAGTTTCTATTAGCTGGATCTTTACTTTGAATCCTGGCACCAATCACTTTGCCACCTTTAACCTACAACCTTACCCATTTGTCGGTTGTGGGGTTCATATCCAAAATCTCCCATCACTAGAAATATCTTAAGAACTTTGGGTAAAGCAGATGGGATTTAGTGTGGCAAGTCACAAAGCTATGGTTTATGAGTTCTTAAAAGTAGCTACTTTATCATGGGAACCCACATACAAAAGTCATTTGTATACAAGAATAGCTACTTTGTATGATGACAAAACTTCGCGGGCATTAGGGCACTTTATACATTTCCAAATGAACAAATGGATCAAAATGTGTAAGGTAAGCAGTAAAAATGTAAAGGTTGGGGCACATTCGCAAAATGCAGGACCTGACTCAGTTACTGCCTCATCCTATGCCCCTTATTTTCAGCCCTACATTATGCGAGTGTAGCCCCAACATGGGGCGTTACACATTGTAAAGCACAAGACAAATGTTATAATAAGCCTAACATACATAGATCAGAAGGTGATAGGAGCAAGAGGCAAGTTATAACTTCAAAGCTCACGTACTAAGACGAGGATGTTGAATCAGCAATGGGTCCTTATTGTACACAGTACAAAAGTATTGTCTGCTTCTTTTTATTCTTGTGTGCCCCTGACTCAATCCATCTTCTTGAGGAAAAGATGGATGATGCCTTGACACAAATTTTGTGTCGTGTTATGCACACTTTGGGCATGTACTAAACATTACGACTCAAACACTAAGAGACATAATATGCTTCCTAGTGTTTGGTACATGCATTACACACCCAAAGCTTGCATAATTATACACAAAACATGTGTCAGGTCATCACCAAACACATCTTGATCAGCCAATTGGGCAGTTAGGGAAAAGGAAGCAGAAAATACTTTTGTTGGCTGCATTAAGGACCCATTGCTGATTCAATGTTGTCCAGTACTAATGTGCCTCCTATTTTTGAGAAGGCATTATTAACATGTGTGTAAGGTGCCCTCCAAATATAGTGCAAAGTTTTTTTCTGAGTGTTTTATTTAGAATAAAAGATTCTTTGACTTATGGGACAATAAAATTGGCAAACACATCAATTGGCCATAGGGAATGAGCCAATTGTACATATTGAAAGTTCATTCCAACCTACAAGTTTTGTGATCCAATACAAATTTTTATGTAAATTTATTTTTGGATACAATTTGTGTCCACAAATTTTCAAAGATTGTCCAATCGGGTGCAAATACATTTAAAGTAGACAATATGATTATTTTATAAAAGGATTATGAGCCTTATTTTAGTCTTTTTCATTTTTTCATATGAAATTTTTTTTGAATGAAATCTTTTGTAAATTTTTATTAAAAAAAAATGTAGTTACCTTAATCTATCACATGTTTTTTTTCTGAGTCGTTGAATAAATATGAATTTTTTCAATTTGTGCACATTTTGCTAGATTATGTGTTTTGTTTTGAAAAATTATGATAATTTTGAATCATACTAAAATGTGTGAACTATTTTAAGTTTTTTTAATCATAAAATATTATTTTGTTTTATATGTCATGTACATTACACCCCATTTACATGTGATAAAGAACTTCTGAAATTTTGAGATTTTGAAACATATTTTGAAGTTTCAAAAAAATTTAATTCCACAAGTTTTAAATTGTGAGTAGTTTTTGAGTGTGGTAATAAGTTATTCTCATCTTAAATTTTTTTGTTAATTTTTTAATATTAAAAGAGTCTTTTACCCTAGTCCTTCGCAAAATTAACTATAATTTTTTTACACAACTAAATATTGTTCAAGTTTAAGAATCATTTATTAGAACCAAAAATCTAAAATTTATGAATTTTGAATTTGAATTTTTCAACATTCATGTTAGTCATTTAACACAACTTGGAATGATTAACATATTTATTTTAAAATATCAAAATAAAAACATATGTAAAAAATTACAATTTTCACCAATATCTAACATGTTTTTTGGTTCCTTTGAACATATTTGCACCCAAACGTAACTTATTAATTGTCATATTTCAAGGTTAAGAATTGTCTCCAATAATGTGGGTTCATGTTTAATAGTGAACTAAATTCATTATAAATAAACCCAATTTTTTTTGGGAAGAGAATAAATTGAAGAATCAATTATATCTAGACCTATATTAATTAGTTGGTTAATTAGTTAGGCATCAATTATATAAGTTGGAGAATGTTGATATTGCAGTCCACAACAATTGCATAATGAGATAAAATTATTTTAGCTAGTTTTTAAGTTATTTTTAAAACATTTATTGGATAAAAGTTTTTGACTTTGACATAATAACCCAATCCCTTGCAAACTCCAATTTATGGAACCAAGTTTGAGCTTTTACTATTTAATTAACAAGCCAAAATTTGGAATAGTTCAAAACTAAATTTAAAAGATTTAGAAGTTTGGGATAAAAACTTGTTTTCAAATAATATATATGAACTAAGAGATTCATATGTTTTCAAATTTAGACATGTTATGTAATAATTTGCAATCAATATTAAAACTTTGAATTGGTAGCTTTAAAATGATTAGAAAATTTGCAATGGAGAAAAGCGACTTGATTATATTCAATTTCATCAAATTTCAATTTCAATTATGTATTGAACAAATTGAATCAAGTGGCACAATCATGACTTCTGGCCTTACAAAGGACATGCAATCAGGATTATCACTATATATGTCATACATAATCAAAATATGTGCCATGAGAAAATAAACTTGATGGATGCCAAGTGTATGTCAAGAATAGTAATGATTATATATGTGTGTTGGTAACTAACTCATGTGGCATGAGAAAATTCAACCTAGTGATTACAATGTCAATGTAAGGAATAAACATGCCAAATGTAACAAAACCATGTGGTACAAAATAATTCATCTTGGTCACCTGAAAAACGGTAGAAATATTGGATCAAAAAAACCATAAAACTTGGGATAAAACTGTAGGTTGATACAAAATGACCATGAAATATTTCAATACACACTTTGTAGGTAATTTTCAAGTAAAAGGATGCATTGAAACATGTTGCTAGACATCAAATTACATAATAACATTGAAGTAATTTATCAAAATAAATTTAATGAAGTTTTATGGAATTAATGTTCCAAACACGGTGGAGAAAAAAAAATGTAATAGGCAATTGGACAAATGTGAACAACACAAATAACTTGTTTTGGAACTAGATTACATGTAAAATTTGTTATTATGTCATGTCACCTTTGTATACTTGATCAATGTATATCATGAAAGGAACTTATTACTACAAGCAAGTCCACTTTGTTGTGTTTTGTTCCCCCAATGGAATGTTGTGGATTGGTTGCCTATTAGGATATATCGCAATAAATTTAAAGACGATTTGATAATATTTCAAATGGCATGTGCCATGGCCTCAACAATGATGTTAACATTGAACATATAGAGGCACTTGATCTAAAACAATGTTCAAAGGACATTGGAGTCACCACACTAAGTGAAAACAAAGAAGTTTGTTGTATGTGATGCACAATAATCTTTAAAATTGTTGGCGCCACTAGATACAATTTCATTTTCATATATGAACATTAATCTGAATCTAATGGCAATTGATGATGTCAATTGTGAAAGTGCATATTTACCAAATGCAACCAAATTTGCCTAGGTAGATTGAGGATCCACTTGAAACAAATGGATGAGTCATGTAGTTGCTCATTTAGACACCTTATTATTGTCATGAGTTGTAGATTCTTTAAGATTAGTCTTTACATTCATTCAACACCACTTGATATTATTTGTTTCCTAAGATAGGATTATTACAATGAAAGATAATGAGGTCCTTTAAGCTTGACTACACAATGATTAAATGAACCAAGATGTTAAATTTTTCAAAATATCTTTCTTTCATTCTTGGGTTCAAAATAGTTCATAGTTCTTTGAAAGATTTGTCTAGTGTATATACCATTGTTGGGTGGAGTAAAATTTCACTCACAACTAGGCCAGATATTTGACTAGTTCTTTCTTGGAACCCTGATTGATTTCAAGTATATAACCATTCAATCTTAAAGGGAAATTTGTTGACAAAAGCCTTGGAATCATGGTTGAGAATGTACTTATTCAGAGAGCAGTTCAAATCACATTAACCACAATTTAACATGGGGATAAGTTTGTATATAAATACAAAAATTCAAAACCTCGTTGTAGAGGTTTTTCTGAGAAGGTCCTTAATTTATATCTATAAGGTTTTTAAATCCATTCAATTTTTGGACCTAAGATTCTTACATTGAGAACTTTTATGTTTTGATGACACTTACGATTGCACCAAAGGACCAATTGAACTTCTTGACTTTATAAAGAATTATTCCTTGATGTACTATTTACCAAGTTCAAGAGAAATGTTAATTATGATGTCATAGTACACAATATACACAAACCACAAGTTAAGTAGAAAACAAACACCACAAGATCAATGTATGCCAACTTTTATCTTTTAGTCTTTTTCTCATCTTGTCTTACTTAATGCATTTGATCAAATGCAAATCCTCAATAAATGATTTACAAATTTACCACCTTCAAAGCAATGGAAATTTTAAACTCTCTTGTGAACTTGTGAGAATGTAACACTTATAGTAACACCCAACAAACTAGGTCAAATGCTTAGTGGGAATTTCTAAATTTTGTGCTAAATTTTGCTTTTGGAGGCAAATATGGTACCTTTTAAGACCATGGTGGACAAACAAATTGTCATTCACATGTTTGACATATGTAAAGGATATTTAGCAATCATTTTTGTTCTCTTATCAAATCTCTAAGCATAAATTTAGGGTTGATAGTTTATACTGCAAGTCATATAGACTTACAAAAAAGGTTATTTAGAAGTTGGGTTTTGTTCTTGGAAGGGTTATTTCTTTTCAAAATCTATGCATAAATCCAATATGTTTGTTGATTGATTACTATATACACTATTTGCATTAGGTAGTATTGTCAATAATTTGCACACCTACAAATTTTCAATGTTGGTAGCCCAGGGAGAACACTAGTAAAACAAAAATAAAAAATACGTGAGTAAAAATATAGAATGTTGGGTAAAAATTATAAGTTAATTAATTAAAAAATAAGGTACATTTTATTCAAATAATTAATTTAACTACAATATAAGATATGTAATAATTTATAATTAATATAGGGTGGCTCTAATATTTATATACTAAAAATTTAAATAATAATAGGCTGATAAAAAATAAGTTGAATAATTATTTTATATCCTTAAAAATGGGTGTTTGATGCACGTAGATCCCAAACTTTACATTAAATGTCCCCCTTAAGGTTGGTAGGGTCTTTCCTTTTGGACCTTAAAACTGAAGGGTAAGGGCCAGGCATATACGTACACCCAAAGCTATCGGTTCTCCAAAATCAAAGAATTGGTTGTGACCCTTGGCTGGAAACTTTGGAAAATCATAAACCTTTTGACCCTTGACTGAGGTTCCAAAGAAATCAAAGAACCGGGTCAAAGAACCTACCCTATACCATTGGTTTTTTGCATGTTCTTTCATGAAAAGCTCCAATTTTTTGAAATTTCACAAAGACCCAAAACTAAAGGTTCTTTAGATTCTGAAAGATATCAAAAGAAACCAGAACCGAAGGTTTAAACGGTGATTCTGAATTATTGTTTAAAAAACCAAAATTGGAGGTTATTAACAAAATCAAAGAACTGCAAAACTCTGCAGAACTCTGGAAACTACTCTATTTTCAAAAGTTTAAAAACTTAATTTAAGATATTATTTCTTCCAACCTTATCAAGTCTATCTTCAACACAAGTGGTACCAACGGGTGTAATTGCAAGACGTTATATCCTACCCATCATCCCACCCATTGAACTTCACAGGTGTCAATGCGACATCATGTATGGTTTAGCAACTTAAAATTGCGTAGTCGTTTTGCAAACAAAAACATATTTTCTTGTTCTCTTACATATCAAAAACCTAACCCTCCATATATATATATATATATATATATATATATATGTTTTGTTGCAAAGAGCAAATTTTTTGAATTCCAACCACCATATTGTAGCAAAATCATCTTTTTCTTTAGCTCCATTGACATTTAGCCAACCTTGTAATAAAATCATGCCAACACTGCACAAGACTTTGCTACCCATGAAGTTGGGGGGAGGGGGGTGGGAAAGGGGGCATGTTTAGTGTCTCAATGTGCTACTGTAACCAAAAAGAGAGGGACCACACAACACCCAGACCCCTCTAACTCTGCGTGCTCTTCTGACAGAACGAGCATCAAGTACACACACATCAAAGGAATAACATTAGCAACACCACTAATCTAGATCCAAACAAGAGATTCATTACTGGACCACACAGACTCTCCCGAACCTCTACATACACACTTCCCACTCAGAACTTCTAGGAAATTTTTTTTTATAGTTCAAAATTCACAAAAGTTCTTCGCCAACACAAGCATCCACATTCTTAGAACGTTGATCCGTGGTCTAACGACTGTTCTGTCTACAACCTCCATCCTCACTCACGATCTGACTCTCACCAAACTCTGGAGCTAGCCATCTTCTAGTCACCAACGCAGCGGAAGAAAATCGGTCACCAGCCTTCTCCTCAGCTCCCCCTTCCTTCTTTCCCTTCCATCTGATCTCCCTCTCTGCCAAGCTTCCTCCTCCTCGTACTCCCCACCATTAGCCGTTCCCTCCATCCTCATCAATGAGGCGCCGCAGCTTCTCATAAAA
>Ga0116229_10012502_pt1 | contig 12228 bp, 7 predicted proteins | sample S1TSphgellanicum_3_FD_87313 | JGI IMG/M metagenome (GOLD analysis project Ga0116229, IMG submission 87313) | Host-associated microbial communities from peat moss isolated from Minnesota, USA - S1T2_Fc - Sphagnum magellanicum MG | ecosystem: Host-associated > Plants > Peat moss > Unclassified...
ATTATTATTATTATTATTATTATTTTCTGTGTCCTGTGTGTGCCATTTGCATGTGTTTATTCTGGATTCTTGAAAAAGCATTCAAACTTCTAATATTTTTTATTGCATTAAGCTCGGGGAAAATGGATTGGAAAAAACTCTTCACCCTAATTAAAGAAGCAAAGAGCATGTTGTCAAATCAACAAGATCACAAAAGGTGTACATACGCACGGGAGTTCAATATTAGGGTTTACTGTATCCATGCAATGCATATTGAGGTTCATTTCCATTCCTGTTTCCCCTGTACACACCTGTGTTTGGGAGACACAAGATCTCCATCAAAAAAATCTGTTAAGAGTTATTTCCTCATGATCTTCTTCTTCTTCTTCTTCCCAAGCTGGCTCAATTAGTACAAAAAATTGAACAGGCTTCTTTATTTTTTTAATTTATATAAATTTTTTGTTGTGGTAGGCTAGATGAGGGAAATATTATATATACCACCTACCTTCACATTTGTACAGTGTTGTGGGGAGCAAACTTGATCTTGGGTATTCAAATTGATGTTCAAGTTCCGATCTTCAGGGGCACATAACTCATAAGAGACTTTGTTTCGGGGACACATGCCGTGACTTGCTGCTTCTCCATCAGCTTCAAACTTGGCATGTATTATTGATGATGCTTGTTGCTTCTTGTTGCAGGGATCTGAATCGATACATACAGACATTGGGTGCTGATGCTGGCCTCTACGTCTTCCTGGTTTCTCCACAGTGCAAAATCCCAGCTTTCCTTTGGATTTGAAATAGAACTTGAGCTCAGCTTGATCTGTGCACAAGAAGGTGACGGCCTTGCTCCCATTCTGCATGACATGAATTTGGTTCCTGCACTTCATCATGCCTTCTTGATGATCTGAAGCCTTAACATAAGGGATCATCATCATCAGCGATTCGCGCTTAGACTGGTTAGGCCTGTTATTGCTGCACCTCCTGCGACTAGTGGTGCACATGTTTGAAACTTCACACAACCTCTTCCCCATGTTTTTCTTGCTCCTGAATGTCCACAGTAGTAAAAAAAATAATCTACAACTCTTGTAGGCGAATAGCAAATTCAATTCAAAGATTTTTGTTGGCTGCGACTCAATTTGTTTCTCCTTTTGTGCTGATGATATTGAAATTTGACAAGCCTGTAACACTCCAGATTTATGGAAGCAAAGCAATAGTCTGGAATTCATAAAACATAGGTTCTTTTCCCTTGATTGTTTTCCTTCTCTCCCTTAATGATCCCTTGGGTTACACTATTTGACTATAGTTTGTCATGCCCTGAAAGACCAAGGGCATGAACTATATTAGTAGTCATAATAGCTAGGAGCTGCACCTCTTGGTTTGTAAGCCAAGGTAACCCTTGGCCCCCCCTCCCCAACCCCCCCCCATTTGTGGAGTGGTTTTCTCATTTTAAAAAATCTGGTAGGTTGATGATTGTTTTTGAGTGTTGGGTAAGTCCCAATTTTCGAGCTCTTCCATATTTCATCATCCCAAAGAGAAAGAACAATTTTTGTTGTTGAGCAATCGATCTATTGTATTTGCTATGGCGGTGCATGCTTGCACAAAAGAGTGTTGACCTTAACCCTAACCCTAGGTGTTGAGACCTACCTTCTTTTACAATGACCTACCTTCCCTTACATCAACCTACCTGCCCACCGATTTTCGACCCAAATAACACAAGACAAACTGGGGTGCTAAAAAGAAAAGAAAAGAAAAAAGCCAGAAAACTCAAAAACCTGGTGCACATCATCAAGTCCTCCTAATCATAGCTCAAGAGTTGTGCCTTGTTTGAATGGTGTAGATTGAAAGGAATCACATCGGATGGTCCTAATAATTCGTCTTTGGGAAACTCTATCTATCACCCTTTGTTTTGTTTGCTCAAAAGAATGACAATCTCATCCTTATGCACTCTTGTCTCTCATACACAAGGAAGACAATTTTTTGGGTTCATGCCAAATTCTAGAGACTTAGGTGGACATGGATTCATAGGTCCAAAACATCCTCAACATTCTCACATCCCCGCACCCCCCTTCAAATTCCAGTCCATTCTTCGGGCACAAAATTCACACTTTCCTTCATGTTGTGGGGATGAGGGAGGACTAGTATTGGACTTCCCATAGTCTTCAAATGTGCTTTAAGTGCACATTGGTTGTGCTAAATCTATGGTGGTCATACTTTGGACCTGGTTGAGCCCACCTCCAAATGCAAGGAGTATACCCTTGTTTCTGGGTATGTTCATTTGAACATAACCTATCTGGTATTGGTATTGGGATTTTTTGAACTAGTTTGGGATATGTAGTACCAAAATTAATTTGATTTTCATATAGCAAGCCAATATCAATAATTGTCAAAATGTTCTAATGATCATGGGTATGAACATGAACATTGACACATTCCATACTAAGGCCTCCCTTTAGAGCTTGAAAGCCCATGACCATCAAAATAGAACATCCATGATTGGAGGAAAAGGCTCAAGGTATAAGTTCACCTTACACAAACCTTGATGACCTAAGGGAGGACCAAGGAAATAGAGGTGGACAAAAACTTGTCATGGAACCTTAAGTGACTGCTTATAAATAATGTTTCATAGTTTAACAAATTTCACATCAAGCCCACTCAAAAAATAGTGTGAAATTCATTACACCATGAGCCCAAAAAGCCATGATTTCTTTTTTGCTTTTGGGGGAAGATCGGGGTGCTAGATTTATGTTGTTCCCATTGTGTTCCCATAAAGTTTTCAATTTGTTCTCATCAAATTCCCAATGGGTTCCCAACATGTTCTCAATAGCTGCTCACTTTATCTCATATTTTTTATGTTAAGATCTACTCTTGAAAACTTATATCAACTTGTAAGAGATTACAACATATCTATTTTGGGATATATATATATATATATATATATATATGATGGGCCAATAAAAATGCCCATCACTCAAAAAAACAACTTTGGAGGTTCCCATAACTAATTAATATGAGTCACAATATACTACTATGCTAAGGTACATCAACAAAATCTTAGGTCACTTTACATTACATTTCACAAACAAGGCCCACAAATAAATGATTTCTGAATTTCCATGGACAACCTTTTGATGTGTTTTGAATGCCCTCAACATTTCCATGGTTGTGATCCTTCACCATTGTGTAAAGAGGACCTAAATGGTTAATAAGTTTATATACCCAAGTGAGTTCAAAAGTTGTTCAATTGTTTTTTCCAAATTAAAATTTCAATTTAAATGATCTCCCCACCAAACCACTGGTTCATTCAATATCTTGCATTTGACATCTAAAATTCCAAAGGTAACTAGGCATTTGTATTATTTTCTGACACACTAACAACTCTATAACATGATCAACAACTTTCATAGTTCCTTTCATAAACATGATTGATAATCTATTAAGCATTTTGAACATGTGCCCCACTCCTACACATAACATCTCACCTTCAAGCCTTCCAAAATGAAATGTACCCATGGATACATAGACATAGGTAAATATTGTTGTATTTTGGGTATGAATAAATGTCGCTCCCAAGAAAAAATAAATTGCTATGAACATGTGCATTGATAGTGTTAATGGACCTTAAGAAAGAACTATGATATCTTTTGGGTATGACCAAATCATATACCATGAGGATAAGTGTTTGACCTACCAAGGTACATACATCAATGCATATTTTACCCAACTCTATATAAGAGATCAAACATTGAAATATACATTCCATTGGAAAGAAATAACATTAGTCACCTAATCTTAGGTTTGGTTGATGTAATTTCTTTCGATTGATAAAGTAAGACCCAATCTTATTGGGTCCCTATTACTGTTTTCATAAGGTACTAGTAATAATTAGCAATGTGTCTCAAAACACATCCCAAAGTGGTAGCAATTATTTTATGAAATTTGTTTTTGAAAGTGATCCTTAAGTTGTAATAATTTTTTTGTGTATTCACTTTTGAAAGGTGTCCCTAAGTTGTAACAATTTTCTTATATGGTATTCATTTTTCAAGTTTGGGATTGGAAGTGTTTGGTTCTTTGGTTAGTGCTTGAAAGAAAGGAAAAGGAGAATAAAGAATTTACAAGTTCCTCCTCTTAACAACAAAAATGAACATTTCAAAAGTGCTTTCAATGTAATTATGAACCAAAACCTCACAAAAATGAATGTTAATAAACCTCGCCAAAGTTGATAATGTTAGGTGAGTAATCTAACTAACAATAGGGTGGTTCAAACCTTTGTTTATCTTGCAACTTTAACCTTGATTCAAACCTATGTTTATCCTTTCATTTCAACCTCAATTTGAACTAATGTTGATTTTTAAACATGAGATCATAAAACATTATTTTTGAACAACCCAATTCATTTTTAAGGATTATCATTGTGATTATGAATGAAACACAATGAGAACCTTGCATTTGAGCACCTTCAATTAGTGGTCAATCAAATTGAATTCAACTTTTGAGAAAAAATGTTTTAGATTTAGCTTTTTATATTTGTGATCCTTATTTTTTAGCTTGTTCAAAAAAATAAAATTCACATTGTTTCCATCTTGTTTGTCTTTTCAAATACAATGTTTCATAAAGGTGTGAAAATAAATATGATGTGTGTTAAAAAGATATATGATGGTTGATATTATGTGCAAGATTCCACAAGATTATAGTGATAATGCAAGTGAGGAACTACGATGCACTTGTAAATCTATTGAATTTTATTAAGGGTAACATAACTTATCAATTCTCAAGTTTGCAATGGAATGCAAACTCACAATGCACCCTTTAGTTCCCAAGAAATAAATGAGGGTGGGACTTCCAGAATGGGATTATGATGAATTCACAAATGGGAGTTCAAAGTGACATCAATTTGCACAAACCAAAGAAGAGGGTTGATGGTGTAAGTTGGAGCCAAAATGATGCACAAATGAATTATGAACAAAACAAATTAACAAGACACACCATAGCCCAAACTTGGAGAAAAGCCACCACCTCCTTTCATGTAACATCCTCTATGACTTGTAGTGGGGGTTGCATCAAAGTGGTAAAAAAACTCCCAAGTTTCAAATTCCCAAGGAATCCAAAAAATTCCCAATTTTATTCAAGGTATGAATCCCATAATTTTGTGGGCTCATAACTCTCGCATAGAAGTTCTAATAGAGAAGCTCATAAGGACAAAGTTGTAACCCTTGGAAAACAATTCCAATGTGACATCATATGTTCAATTTGGATGTCATTTGTGAGTTCATAACTCTCGCATACAAGTTTTAATAGATACTTCACCATGCTTTCACCATTTTATATTAGAAGTTTCATATATTGATGAAATTATAACATGCAAAAATTGAAAGTACATAAGTACATTTTAAGGCATTATTAATTTGATAGTGGGAAAAAGTATAATATTTCATTTACTTGTAATCTTTTTTTTAAAATATTTGTTTGCATCTACTTGTGTTTTTGAAAATATATACAAGTAAATTTGTATATCCTTGTAAAAAAAAAAATGTTTAAAAATTCAATAGATTAAACCCATTTTAAATTTTATGGCTATTTTCCATATTGATTAAAACATAAAATACCATGTACTTTATAATGCTTTCACCCAACAATAAAGTATGATGATGAAAGGAAGATTCCAAATCTTGAAGGAATTATGTATTCCAACTAAAACAAAACATGGTCATAGTAAAATTATAATATGGATTCAAGCATGTATTGTTCACCATAATTTGTCACCACAAGACTATTTTAACATATTTTTAAACATAAGAAATGATGTAGGAAAAGATGATGAAGATGGAGTTGTTATGCAAACTAATAAACTAAATCAATATAATGAAGAAAGACTGAATTACAAAATTTAAAAAAAGAACACAAAAAATTTGGTCCTCCAATTCCATTTATAATGTGGTTATAAAAGATTGTATTGACCAACATTAATGATATCAATGACTAATTGTTCATGCAACTTAATCAAAATGGCAATTAGTCAACGTTTCATTCAATGTTCCATTTTCTCCTCATTGACAACACAATTTTGTTTTCTAATGTTATCAAAGTATCAACATAAGTTTTTGGCTTTAGGTGTAACATTCAATCATGAAGCACACCTATCCTCTTGGGCCATTAATTTTTTTTCAAAAACATTTTTGACATCTTTTAAATTATTTAAAGTGTTTTTATAATATTATGTTAAATTTAAAATTTTAAAAATCCAAAAAAAAAGAAATAGACAAATATTCAAAATTGCAAAAAAAAAAAAAACTAGGCATGAGTTTTTTATATCGTAAAACAATGGTTACAAGTAGTTTTAAAGTTGTTTTGGGTATTTTTTATTCATTCATTACACTAATATGTGCTTGAGTTAACTTTGTATTTCATTACATTTTGAATGAACTTGGATAAATTTACCATGGTGAAAGTGCCCAACCCCTTAATGAGGGGGATTAATTATTATAGACAAGTGAATTCACTAATAATTACTCCAGTTTATTATTAATAATCAAATTAATTAATAATTAATTCACTAAATTAGCTTCCTAATTCACAACTAGCCTCTAGGGTACACTAGCAACCTAGGCTAGGTTAGGCACCTTGGTAGTTAGTCAACACATTTGATCTTTGGCCATTAATAATAACATTGTTTCAATGTTATTTCAACCTAATAGATGGAATAGATGGAATTGATGTAAAGCTCTTATTTGGGTTTCAAGGTTTTGTATGAATGATATTAGTTGTTTGGAGAATTGCATAGTCGTCAATGGGAATGTTAATATCTCTATTTGTGTTTATAAATCACATGCATGAAATTAAATTTTATTAAGCAAATCATTGAACTAGTTGGCAAAAATTAACAATCTAATGCCAAGTGGCATATTTTATTTGGCCATGAAATATTGTGTGTTTGTTTTTCCTAGGCAAGAGATTGAAAACACAATTTTAAAATGAAAGAATTGAATGTTATCATGTCATAAAATACGTTTAACATGACTATAGTCATGGAAGACATGGATTGGACACATGGAATGGTGTTTATGACTAGGTCTAGAAGAAATGACATGATGGTCAATGTAACATGGTTGAATTAACTAAGTAGTCAACTACATGTGTCACATATACCTAGGGAAGTTACTTCCATTTTTTCCAAATGTTATGAAAAAAAAAAATTGACACAACTTATTGATTTTTTAATATTTGAATGTAAATAAGATGCCAAGAATTGAATTATGAGAATATACTTAAACTACATCTAAACTAGTTTTGACATGAATAAATTATTCTTTTAATATTCTATTATTTCATAGCATACAAAAAAACCCCTTTATTTGACATGTTTGAGAAAATATACAAAAAGTAACTTCCCCTAACACATATGACTTGAATGGATAAGGTCATGAATATAGTCATAGATCTCATTTTTTTGTGTGTAGTGGGTGCATCAACCAAAGGGTGCAAATGTAGACAAATGAACCATTTTTAGTACAAATAATGTTTATTTAGCATGTTTACAAGTTTAATACATCAAATTAATGTTGCAAATGTGTGTTGTTATATAGATATATCCAATATTTGGATAAATTTGAAAAGAATCCAATCAATATAAAATATCTTTTAGCAAGGTAAAAACTTGTAACTAATATTTTTGTGTTTTAAAAACATTGCAAAACAATGTAAATGAATTGTTGTTCAACATTATTTAACTAATCTCGTATAATTGCATCTTCCAATTGTGGAAATTTTTAAAAATTGAGGTTTATGGAGTCTATTTTTGGTTATGGAAATGTCATTTGACTTTAAAGACTCATTATTATTAACTTTAAACATGTACAATGGTACATGATTTCAATAACCCATTGATATGCACTTAACTGACATAATATTTCAATTAAATAATCATTCAATAGTTTGTCATATGAATCATTGAGTAGTGAAATTATTCAGATCATAGCCTACAATAATTGTGAAGGTTTTCCACAAAAATTCATATTTTCACAAGGATTCATTTCAAAAGTTAAAAGGACTATTTAGTGATGAAATTGACCCTATGTAGTTTTAGTGATTGTCCTCGGTGGTTGACCTGAAATGGTCTGTAAATTTTCCATTTTCTATATTTATTTATGGGTGGGGATTCGAAAACATATTGTTTCATTTTTCATATTTATGGATGAGGTTTGGAAAACCAATTGTAGGTACACTATGTTGCATGTGAAAACAATTGTGCATCATGTTAGATGTGATATACATTACTATAGGCCCAAATTGGAGGTAAAATTGGTGCTAATCCAATTTCCATTCTTCTTTTGTTGCCTACATTTCCAACGTTTTTGTGAAGGCTCCCTTGCCATCCCATCATTTTGAAGGAATGCACATCCTTCTATTGTGTCATCTAATCATCTTAAGGCCTTGTTTTCCAAAGGGCATAGTAATAAGTTTTTCGAAGGGCATTTAAAAACTAATTACCGAATGTTTTCAGTTTAGGGTTTAAGGTTTAGAAAGGTAAAACTGAAAACATTTGGTAATAAGTTTTAAAATCACACTTAATGGGATGTGATTAACTCGGAACTATATGTAGATTTCAAAGCCCCTTTACATTTGAAATCCTTGCTAAAATAACAATATTCATAAATGGATAAACATGTGGACACCATCCTTGCCTCCGAGATAAACCAAACAAACTCTACTATCAATTTACATGCCTTGTTTTATGTATATGTGTTTTCATTTGTCGTGAGCCAAAAATGTTCACCTTGGGCTTTACATGTCAACAATTGAATGTATGTTCACACAACCCATGTAAATATGACCTCTATTTGTGTTTTCAAAAATGTAATCTAAATTTAAACCAAATTGCAAAACCTATTTTGTCAAAGCATTGCACTCGTAGCTATCATCATCTTTCTTGTATTATAGTGGTCAATTGTATCTTCAACCACTTCAAGGTGGTGACAAAGTCTTAGCTAATTGACATGATGAGTTGTATGTATTCCAAAAAGAAAATTGCATAGTTTGCAAATGAAAAAAAATTATGGGACTTTTGGGACACTCTTTTAAACTATTTCTTTCTCCACCAATCGAAGCTTTTTTACAACACTGAAACATAACATTTCATAACATCTATAACATTTAGAGTTGTTTCATAACATTTAGAAACATGATGTAAAAAGTTCTTGAAAATTGAAACAAATATGTTCTGAATGTTTCCATGTGTTTGTAAGTGTCCCACACACTAATAATGCCATTTGGAGGAAATTTTGTCCAAGTTAAGAACTTGATGTACCATTGAAAAGAGCTTTTCAGGGGCTGTAAGAAAATAGGGTTGCATTCTTTGGAGTTATATAACCATTTGAAAGTCTGGGACACCATTTGTCCCAAGAATTCAGAATGTGTGCTGAGAGTCCCCAAGAATTTGCCACTTCAATGTAAGTTGACCTGAAAACTACCATATTTTCTTCAATGCATGGTAAGCAGATGCGACTTTAAAAATCAGAAAAGCTAGCTACAAAGCAATCCTGTAAGACTATTGCTAGTGTATATATTAGAAAAAACAAGCTGTCATTATTGTGAACCGTGATCTAACAACAAAAAAGGTAACAAACAGACAGATGGAAAAGATTGGGAAATTCCACATCCTCGGTGAACCTTCAGTTACCTTGTTATGGCAGCATGCTTGGTCTCAAGTAGCAATACAACCCCACCACCTTATCCTCGTATCAGCAGCTGCCCTTTTTCACAAATATCCAGCAAACACACTCAAGTTCAAACAAACAACATCTAACTTGTGTCATAGAAAAGAATGATTCAATTTAACAAGGGACATTTTGAGCACTTTACTCAAGACCCACTCTGTATTTTTTCCAGTCAATGCAGTTTGCATGGAAATCCTGTACGTACAATGATACACCGCTCCAACCTAAACTAGCTGCCATTTGAGAAATATCAATCCTATCTTGCTTGCTGTGGAATGATCTGCTTGTTGTCCTTGGGTATGCTGCCAACTGAATGTCCATTACCCATGTGACCCTTCTCATAGAAAGCTGATCCTATATCTCGAACATTTGAGCCTGTAGCACTTGAGGCCACTGATGATGGCTCAGAGATTCTATGCTCTTGGGTTGAATCTGCTAGAGTAAGAATGTCTTCAGTATGTTTCAGCCAGTTTGAGTTCAACCTCCGTGCAAAGTCTTCCACTTCCTTGTCCACTATCTCTTTCAATGCTGGGTCAAAGTCATCATCATCATCAAACTCTGCATCTTCAAACACCTTGTTGTCGTGGTCCCTTGAGGGAACCCTAGAACTTGAATTTTCCAGGCCACCATTGCCAATCCTTGATGCCATCCTTCCCATGGTTGATAATTGGACAGCCTTCTCCTTTCCCAAGGTCACATTTACAGTTGCTGCTGTCATAGAAGCATTGGCTTGTGGTCTAGACATGGTGTTCTCCTCAGTTGTCTCCTTCTTCCGCCGATTCTTATTCCTCTTACCCTTGCCCAGTCTGTTGTTCTTATTGTTGCCATCAATAAATGAGACCAAATCTTCAACAGATCGTTCATCCCTGACCTGCGTTTGTCCGGATTCCATCAAGCCACTCTTGAGCAGCTTCTTCTCCTGCAGCTCTTTGCGCTTCCTTGCATATAGTCGGTTCAACAACCTAATGCGTGGGTCATCAGTAGTGATTTTTACAGGTTCCAGTTTCTCCTCCTCTGTCAAATCATCTGGCAAGTGAAAAATCTCTCGTATTTGCTCTGGTGTTTTGCCTTCTATCATTCTGGCCAGTGCTCTGCTTGTCAAATCGCCCAATGGCTTCATATCCATACTATCAGCAGCTGATGTCAATTCACACAACCTTCTTGTGTCAAGCCGCACAAATCTCTCATCAAATACCTTGCGCTCTTTGTCTGAGCGGCCAGGCACTCCATGGAACCGGCAGTAGTCCAATATCAGCTTCAGGGCTCCTGGACTCACCTGCAAAGTTGCACATAACCAGAGACACAGGGTGACTAATGCCACTGCATGTGAGGTACATACAAGCTACATCTTTTGCTGTTCCAGTGTTCCTCAGCAGGTCCCATCTCCAATCACTTCCTGCATGTCCTTTTTTTCAAAGACTGACTGACACGTGCTGTCATTGACCTGCTCATGCGGGCACTGAAAACTAAGGAAACCCTTATTTCTCTGCATCAGATCCGGCTTGACCTGAACGTCACACTCTATTGCACATACAGAGAGAACCCTGCCACATCCGAAACCTAGCCAGTCCTCACCTGGAGTACAGACCAGGTTGGAAACCCTAACTAGTCTCCACGTGGATGGCAGAAAGATAATGCCATGCCGAGGAAGATGAGGAGGAGGCAAAAAAAGAAGATGCCAGAGAAGCAAAAATGGAGAGGATAGGGTTTACAGCTGGGAAACACACCTGCTTCGGAAGCACCACAGGGAAGTCCCGAGAGCTGCCACGGCCATGGAGCTTCACCTCACGTTGCACCAGAGGGGAGAGCAGCGCCACCTCTCTCTCCACCTCATTAATGTCCCCATCAACCGTTTCTAGGTGTATCAACGATTGCAACGCCTGCCCCCGCTGCAGCAAAGAGTGGCAAGGCTCCTTGGACGACACTATCAAGCTACTACTGTCATTGCTGCTGTTGCTCTCGCCGAGGTGGTTCCTCTCGTCCACCTCCTCCTCCTCCACAAACACACTCCTGTCGTAATTCTCAACACTAGGGCAGTGATCAACGCATGCCGGATCTCCCCCACCCAACATCTCGAGGCTACTCTCCCCCATATCCGCAAACCCTCACTGTCCCTGTGCTTTGTGTATGTGTCTGTGCGTGTGTGTGTCTCTCTCTGTTTCTGTCTGTCTGTTTATCTCTGTCTCTCTCTGTGCACCCATACACCTGTCCAACAACCCGGGCTGCTTCTCCTCATACACCAGAAAGCTTGCTGTTTCCCTCTACAGCTTCGGAACTACCCCCTCCAGCACCTCACCACCATAGCTCAAAAGCAAAACAAACCCTTGAAGCCCCCCAAGAGAGTGAACTTCCTTCCTCTACAAAAAAGACATACAACAATAACAATAACAACACAAACACACCCAAAAAAAAAAAAAAAAAAAAAAACCCAACAACATACAACAAAAACAAAAAAACAAAAAATTATAAAAAAAAAAACAACAAATTCAAATTTTAAAAAAACCAACACCACACCAAAAAACTACACACCTTCACCA
>Ga0116229_10012503_pt1 | contig 12227 bp, 6 predicted proteins | sample S1TSphgellanicum_3_FD_87313 | JGI IMG/M metagenome (GOLD analysis project Ga0116229, IMG submission 87313) | Host-associated microbial communities from peat moss isolated from Minnesota, USA - S1T2_Fc - Sphagnum magellanicum MG | ecosystem: Host-associated > Plants > Peat moss > Unclassified...
AAGGAACGTCTCACCCGGGCTGGTCTCAGCCGGAGGCGGTAATACTCGATATTTAGTTGTTGCAGCGAGATCGTTCCCGTATCGTCCGGGATGGACTTCAAGCGTTTGGCGAGCTGCTGCACGCTTATCCCTGGTACGACAAGATGGTCACCGACTATCGGCAACATTAACGTCGCACTTTCATCGTCGGTTCCAGAAGTGATCCCGACGACCTTTATAATGTTGCTGCACCGGTATGTCTGCCCCAATTTCTCCAGCTTCGCAGCAATCGAATGGGCATATTCCAAGTGTTTTTTGCCGATATCGACCACGCCCGAATAATAAGCGAGGATACACAGCATTAAATTAGCCATGAGCTGTTCAGCGGGATCACCAGCCGGAATAACAGAAGAACCAATCTTGATCTCTGCGTAACTGAGCGTCATTTGCTTGATTCAGAGCCTTCTGACCGAGGTTCAGCGTAAGTTAAAAGTTCTTTGGCACCGGTTGACGAGCCACGATCCTCTTGCTAAAGGACATTTTTCTTATCATGGTTAGCAATATCTAGCACAATTCGGATTTCGGACACTAGCCCGTGCAGACGAATTTGGCCAAAATCATGGTGCAAGCAAAAGCCACAACGTCGCATAGCTTCGCGATGTTCTCGCCCCGCAGCGCAATACGCTTAAGTTGCGCGGTTGGCCTTTGAATAATGGCCTTTCGTCCGTCAGGGCGGCGCGCGGCTTGAGGTCCGGGCCGATGCCGAGCGAGGTTTCAAGTTCCAAGTCGGGTGCAGTCGCTCACCTCGCCCCCGGTGAGGTGAAGGCCGGTGGGCAGGCCGTCGAAATGGGGTTGCCCGACTTGACAATGTCCTGGTCAGGCCGGGCGCCACCGCTGTGCCATGGACTAGGTGTGAGGCCAAGGTCGCCGCCGACCTCATGCCGGTTGCAGAAGTCGCGGAATAATAGGTCGTTGTCGAGCACAGTCGCGAACATAATGCCGATGCCGCACAGTCGCGCAAGCCGGGTAGCACCGCCGTATTGGGCGGCTGCCATGGTCGTCTGCTCCGCCTCGACCTCAGCGATCATCTCCATCACTTGGCGTAGCCGCCGGCATTCCCGCAGCGGCTCGGCGTGCAGGCAAGACGGAAGCGGCTGACCGTCAACGGTGCGCAGCGTGCTCAGCTGCTCCTACCAGTCCGGTGAGCAGGCTCAAAGTCGCGCCCGCCCCGAGTCATCAGCAGTCCCTTGATGCGGCTGGAGTGCGCGCCTCGGGCGCCCCTGACTCTCGCCACCCACCAAGGCCTAGAGCAATATCGGCTCGACTGGAATCGCGGAGCGATTCCAAGCCGATGAAATTGCTCCCGAAACATAAGCTAGAGCATGTTCACCTCGGGTGAACATGCTCTAGGCCCGCAAATTATGCGTCTGGGAACGAGTCGTCCCAGTAGGTCCAGGGCAGCGCCCTGGCCTTGCTTGCTTCCTACTGGAACGGATAGTAACGGAACGACACGAACAGCGCGTCCTCGTTCGACTTCGGCTTGCCGCCCACGCCCTCGAACGCCTCGCGCAGGACGTGCGAGTACTGCACGCCGGTCTGCAGGGTGCCGTAATCGCCCTTGTAAGGCCGCCACCAGGCGCCCAGCACGCCCTCGTAGAGCGCCTGGGTGTTGCCGGTGCAGGTTGCCGTGCTCAACTCGGTGCCGCAGCCGGTGTTGACGAACAGCGGGCTGCCCAGGCCGTAGCCCTTGCCAGCGTAGGTGAACGCCGTCTTGCTCTCCTGCTCAGTGCCCGCGTAGCCGTAGATGTCCAGGCTCGGCACCGGATGGCCCACCAGGCCGACCATCGCCTCGACCTCGGGGATCGGGGAGACGGTGCCGTTCGGCTTGATCGTCGCGTCCGACAGCTGGCCGGAGCCGTAACGGCCGATGCCGTCGCCCACCAGCACGTTGCCCAGCACGTCCAGCCACTTGAACACGCGGATATCGGCGTTGGCGCCCACGCCGCCGCCCAGCGAGGTGTTGTTGCTGCCGTGGCCGACGCTGTCCACCCGGTCGCTCATTACCCGGACCAGCCCGAGTGCCTCGTAATGGCCGAAGCCCGGATCGGCGGCCACTTTCAACACGAAATCCGGCACGCCGTTGATCGAGAAGTTGTTGCCGGAATAGTCAGGCGAGGTGCCCGGGTTGTTCACCGTCACGTCGCCGCCCACCGGCAGCGCGAGGCCGTTGGCGGTGCCGGGATAGCCGCTCGCCGCCGACAGCCCGCCGGTGGTGAAGGTGGTCTGCGGGCTTTCCGCCGACACCGCGACCCACAGGCGATGATCCAGCAGATCGGCCGTGGCGCGGAACTGCGCCTGGCGCGCCCAGGTGTAGCCGACGACGTATTGCGGATCGATCGTCAGCGGCACGTTTTCCTTGCGCGGCAGGATGCCGGAGGTGCCCGGCGTGACCAGGCTCCAGGCCTGTCCGGCGAGGAAGTGCAGCCCGAGATCGTCCGCCCGGTCCGCGTAGTCCACCGAGGCAAAGGCCTGCCGGACGCGCAGCACGTAGCTGTTGGATTCGTTGTTGTTGCCGTTGGAGGAACCGCCGAAGAAATCCGATTCGTAGTAGGCCGAGATGCGGGTGTCCGGGGTCGGATCGCCGAAGGCCAGCAAGCCGATGCGGCTTTGTCGGCCGCTGAATACCGTTTGCGATTCATGCCCCACCGGGGTCTGGGCGAACGGGATGGCGGAAAACGAGCTGGGCAGGTCGCCGGCCTGGTTCTTGGTGCGGTAAGCGCCTTCACCCGCCACGAACCCGTTCAGTGTGACGGTCACGCCGGCGAGGTGGAAGGTGCCCTTAGTTTCCTCCGGTTGCCCGGCGGGGCCGCCCGGCGGGGCGGAGCCGGACGCGGTGCCGAGGATGTTCGCCACCGGCCCCGTCGGCGCGGTGGTGATCAGGTAGCCGGGCGGCGGGGCGGCCGGCGCGGCCGGCCGGGCCTGGGCGGCGGCCTGCGCGGCGGCGGCACTTTCCTTCGCCGCCTGGGCGTCCTGGCGGGCGGCGCGCACCGCGGCTTCCTTCGCCTGCATCTGCCGCTTCAACTCCTGCAACTCGCGCTGCAGGGCTTTGATTTCGCTTTCGATCCCGTTGATGCTGGTCGTCGTCTGGGCCCGCGCCGGGGTCAGGGGCAGCGCACCCATCGCCAGCGCGGTGGAAGCCAGGGCGCAGAAACGTAAGGTGGTCGACAGCATCTTTTCCTCACAGATCGTGACTTCGTGAGGCGCACCTAGCGGCTTTCGATGGCAGTCCGGTTGCGGTTTAGTGTCAGTGATGTGAAAGCCCGTCATCGATCGCGGCGACAGCGCCGCACTGTGACGGGAAATCCACGACCCGTACCGGTCCGGGATCAGCACCGGACCGGCGGGCGTGGCGGATGCTACTGGAACGGGTAGTAGCGGAAGCTGAGGAAGACCATGTCGTCGTTCGCCTGCGGCTTGCCGCCGATGCCGTAGAACGTCTCGCGCCAGACGTGTGAATACTGGACGCCCTGCTGCAGCGTGCCGTAGTTGCCCTTGTACGGCCGCCACCAATAGCCGGCGGTCGCCTCGTACAACGATGACGTGTTGCCCGTGCAGGTCGCGGTGCTCAGCTCCACGCCGCAGCCGGTGTTGGTGAACAGCGGGCTGCCATAGCCATAGCCCTTGCCGCCGGACGTGAACGCCGTCTTGCTCTCCTGCTCGGTACCCAGATAGCCGTAGGTGTCCACGTTCGACCACGGATGGCCGATCGCACCCACCAGCGCCTCGACCTCCGGGATCGGGACCACCACGCCGTTCGGCTTGATCGTGGCATCCGGCAGCTGGCCGGAGCCGTAGCGGCCGACACCCTGGCCAACCAGGAAGTCGCCCGCCAGATCCAGGCCGGAGAACACGTGGATCGCCGCGCTGCCGCCCACGCCGCCGCCCAGCGAGTTGTTATTGTAGCCCTTGCCGACCGCATCCACCCGGTCGGTCATCACGCGCAGCAGGCCATAGAGCTCGTAATGGCCGAAATCGGTGTCGGCCGCGCCCTTCAGCACGAAATCCGGCACCCCGTTGATCGAGAAGTTGTTGCCGGAATAATCCGGCGAGGTGCCTGGGTTGTTCACCGTAATGTCGCCGCCGCCGACCGGTCGCACCAGCCCGTTCGCCGTGGCGGGGTAGCCGGTCGCCGCCGTGAACCCGCCGGTTGTGAACACGGTCTGCGGGCTTTCCGCCGACAGACCCAGCCACAGCCGGTGATCCAGGAAGTCGGCCGAGACGCGCAGCTGCGCCTGCCGCGCCCAGGTGAAGCCGACCAGATATTGCGGATCGATGGTGCGCGGCGTGTTGTCCGATCGCGGCAGCAGGCCCGAGTAGTACGGCGTGACCAGGCTGAACGTCTGCCCGGCCAGCACATGCAGGCCCATGTCGTCGGCGCGGTCGGCGTAGTCCACCGAGGCGAAAGCCTGCCGGATGCGCGGCGAATAGCTGTTGGATTCGTTGTTGTTGCCGTTTGACGTGCCGCCGAAGAAGTCCATTTCGTAATAGGCCGACAGCCGCACGTTGGGCGTGGGATCGCCGAACGCGAGCAATGAGAAGCGGCTCTGCCGCGCGCTCAGCGTGGTCTGCGCCTCGTGGCCGAGCGGCGATTGCGGGAATGGGATGGCGGCGAAGCTGCTCGGCAGGTCACCGGCCTGGTTCTTGGTGCGGAAGGCGCTTTCCGCCGCGATGAAGCCGCCGAGCTGAATCGTCACGCCGCCGATCTTCACCGCGCCCTTGCTCAGGTCGGGGTTGCCTTCATGGGCGCCGAAGCCTGATGGGCCGCTAGAGGTGCCGGGGATGGTGTTCAGCTGGTTGGGCGCCACCGCCGTCAGCATCGGCGTGCCGGCCGGAGCCGACACCGCCGGCCCCGGCGGCGGTGCTGCTGCTGCGGCGGCCTTGGCCTGCGCGGCACTTTCCTTCGCCTGCTGTGCAGCCTCGCGGGCAGCGCGCACGGTCGCTTCCCTGGCCTGCATCTGCCGCTTCACCTCCTGCAGCTCCCGCTGCAGCGCCTTGATCTGGTTTTCGATCGTCGTGACGCTGCTGGTGCTTTGTGCGCGGGCGGGAAGGGCTGCCAGCAGGCCAAACGCCAGCGCCGTGGTGGCCAGCGTGTATGCCCGTCTCGAAAAGCCCGGCATGGGGACCTCGTCTATGCGGTGACGGTGGGTTGTCTCTCTAACTTTTCTTTCATGGACCACCGAGGCGCCGCAACACCGTGTCGCATCGATCAACAATAGCTCGGGCGATGGGCAAGCCGGTGTTGCCCGTTCGACACGACGATATATGACGATTAATGATTTATTCGCGCAGCAATCGGCGGCCTCAGGGTCCGGCGTGCAGCAGCCCCGGCGCCGGCAGGTCGCTGCGGTCCCAGCCGCCGCCCAGCGCGCGGATCAGCTGCACCGTCGCCTCCAGCTCGCGGGTGTGCAGCGCGATGGAGGTTTCTTCCGCCGCCAGCGCCGCGGTCTGCGCCACCACCACTTCCAGGAACGTCGTGGCACCATCGCGGAACAGCGCCAGCGCCTGGGTCTGGGTCAGCTGCGCCGCCGCCACCGCCGCGCGCTCGGCGGTCTGTTCCTCGCCCAGCCAGTGGAGCAGTGCCAGGTTGTCCTCCACGTCCTGGAACGCCCGCAGCACGGTGCCGCGGTAAAGCTCGGTGGAGCTGCGCAGCGCCGCCTGCGCCGAACTCAGCTGCGCCGTGCGCAGGCCGCCGTCCAGGATCGGCAAGGCAAGGCCGCTGCCGACGGTCCAGATGCTGTTCGGCAGCGTGAACATGTTGATGTTGGTGGACTGGAAGCCGCCCAGCAATTGCAACGAGATGTCCGGGTAGTACGCGGCATGCGCCACCCCCACCAGCTTTGCGGACGCCGCCACTCGCCGCTCAGCCGCCGCGATGTCCGGCCGCCGCTGGAGCAGGCGCGAGGGCATGCCAGGCGGGACCACCGGCATCGGCAGCGGCGCATCATCCGGGGTGAGCGCGAAAGTGGTCGCCGGCTGGCCCACCAGTGTGGCGATCGCGTGTTCCAGCAGCAGGCGGCGGGCGATGATGTCGGCGACCTGCGCCCGCGCGTCCTCCAGCTGGGTGCGCGCCCGCGACACATCGACCAACGAGGCGATCTGCCCCTGGAAGCGGTTGTTCACGAGCGCAAAAGCCTGTTCGTAGGCGGCGACGGTGTTGCGCAGCAGCCGCTCCTGGTCGCGCAGGCCGCGCCAGACCACGTAGTCGTCCGCCACCTCCGCCTGCAGGCTGAGCTTCGCCTCGGCGAAGTCCGCCGCCCCCGCCTGCGCCAGCGCCTTGCCCGCGCGCGCCTCGTTGCGCAGCTTGCCCCAGAAGTCGATTTCGTAGCTGGCGGCGAGGTCGACCGTGTTGGAGCCGAAATTGCTGGGTTGCGTGTTCGACCGCAGCGGCCGGGTCGCGGACTGCCGGTTCTCCGACAGGCCATTTTGCAGCGTCACGGTCGGATACAGCCCGGCCTCGGCCTGCTGCGCGTAGGCGCGTGCCTGGTCGTACACCGCGAGCTGCGCGGCGAGTGCGGCGTTGTTGTGGGCCGCCGCCGCCTCCAGCGCATCAAGCTGGGCGTCGTGATAGAGGTGCCACCATTCGCCGCGCGGCAGCTCGTCCAGCGGCTCGGCGGGCTTGAAGGCGACCTCCTCCTTATATCTCGCGGCGACCGGCACCGGGGCCAGCCGCTCGGGCGGCGCGAAGTCGCAGCCGGACATGCCGAGTGCAAGCAGCACCGCCGCGCCGGCCAGAAGCCGGCCACTTGGCATCAGCGTTGCGCCGTGGCGGGGGATGCGGGCGGGCGGGCGGCGCCGGCGACATGCACCGTCTCACCCTCGCTGAGTGTGTCGGGCGGGCTGTCGATCACCCGGTCCTCCGGGGTCAGGCCGCCCAGCACTTCCAGGTTAGTCCCCTCGTCCTGGCCGATCATCACCGCGCGCAGGTGCACATGGTCGTCGGCGTCCACGGTCGCGACCTGGGCGCCGTGCTCCTGGAAGATAAGCGCCCCGGCCGGGACCAGCAGCACGTCCGGGTTGCCGGGCAGCTGGAACGTCACCTGCGCGAAGGTCCCCGGCCACAGCTCGCCCTTCGGGTTGTCCGCTTGCAGCTCTACCAGCACGGTGCGGGATTGCGGGTCGATCGCGTTAGCGGTGGTGACCACCTCGGCCGAGAAGGTGCGGTCCGGATATTGCGGCAGCTTCAGCGACGCCTTCATGCCGTGCGTGATGAGCGCGGAATCGACCTGCGGCACCCGCGCATAGATGCGCATGCGGTGCAGATCGGCGACCACGAACAGCTCGCGGTCCGAGGCGGCGCTGCCCGCGTTGATCAGCTGGCCGATATCGGTCCGCCGGGCTGTGACGACACCATCGAAGGGCGCGACCAGCTGCTTGAAGTCCAGCATCGCCTGGATGCGATCGACATTGGCCTGCGCGGCCTTGGCCAGCGCGGCGCGGGCGGCGGCGTCGGCCACCTTCTCGTCGGTGGATTGGATCGAGACCGAATTGCTGGCCACCAGCGCCTGCCAGCGCCGCGCCGTGGTCTCCGCCAGCTTCTGGTTGGTCTGCGCGGTCAGCAGGTCGGCCTTCATCTGCCGCATCTGCTGGTCCAGCTCGGGCGCATCGATGGTGGCCAGCACGTCGCCGGCATGCACTCGATCGCCGATGTCCTTGTACCACATCTTCACGTAGCCGTTGACGCGGGCATAGATCGGCGCCTGGTAATAGGCCTCGACATCGCCCGGTAGCGTCAGGCTGCGCGCCGCGGTCTCGGTGATGGGCGTGTGCACCGCCACCGTCGGTGTCGCCTGCGCGCGCGTCCAGGTGGCCTGGCTGTCATAGGATGTCTGCCGGGCCAGGATGCCAGTGGCCGCGATCGCCCCGGCCAGCACCAGCGCCACCAGGCCGACCAGCCAGGTCAACCAGCCACGCCGCCGCGGTGTGTTGCGGTGAGGCGGCTCCGGATGGGGGGCGGCGTAGGTTCGTGGTGGAGTGGCGTCAGGCATCATGGGTCCCAGCAAGGGGGTCGGATTACGCAGGGGCGGCGGCGGGTCCCGGCGTATGCGCGATCTGTTCCGAATGGCGGTGAACCAGCGCGAAGACGGTGGGCACGAAGAACAGCGTGGCGATGGTGGCACAGATCAGGCCGCCGATCACGGCACGTCCCAGCGGCGCGTTCTGGTCTGCGCTCAGCGCCATCGGCGCCATGCCAATGATCATCGCCAACGCGGTCATCAGCACTGGGCGGAACCGGCTGGATCCGGCTTCCAGCGCCGCCCCCAGCCCGTTGCGGCCCTCGGCCAGCTGCTCGCGCGCGAAACTGACGACCAGGATACTGTTGGCGGTCGCCACCCCCATGCACATGATTGCCCCGGTCAACGCCGGCACCGACAGCGTGGTTTCAGTGATGAACAACATCCACACGATCCCCGCGAGCGCGGCGGGCAGGGCGGTGACGATCACGAACGGATCCACCCAGGACTGAAAGTTCACAACAATCAGCAGATAAATCAGGACCACAGCGAAGGCGAGTCCCTCGAACAATTGAGTATAGGCGGCGTTCATCGTGTCCGCCTGACCGCGTAGCACCACCGTGGAGCCCCGCGGGACATCCTTCGCGGTCTCGTTCAGGATCTGCTGGATGTCGGCGGCAACCGCGCCTAGGTCGCGGCCCTGCACGGCGGCGTAGATGTCCAGCACCGGTTGCACGTTGTAGTGCGACACCACGCCAGGGGTCTGGATCGGATGCACGCTGGCGATCCCGCCCAGCGGCTGGCTGCGGCCGGCGGCCACGATCGGCACGTTGTTCAGCGCGCCGATGGTGTCGATGCGGTATTGCGGCATCTGCACTACCAGCGGGTAGGACACGCCGTTTTTGGGATTGAGCCAGAACATAGGCGCGGTCTGTATACTGCCCGCCAGCGTGGTCTGCAGCGATGTCGTTACGTCCTGCTCGGTCAAGCCGGTCTCGCTGGCGAGCGTGCGGTCCACGTCCACGCTCAGCGTCGGGGTGTTGGTCACCTGCTGGATGCGGGCGTCCGCGATGCCGGTGACCAGGCGCACCCGCCGCAGCAGTTCATCGGCATAGGCGCGGTTGGCGCGGCCGTTGTTGCCGGCGATCTGCACATCGATCGGGGCCGGGGCGCCGAAGTTCAGGATCTGGGTCGTGATGTCGGCCGGCAGGAAGGCGAAGGTGGTACCGGGAAATTCCCGCGGCAGGCTGGCGCGCAAGGTTTTCACATAGTCGTCGGTCGGGGCGTGCCCGGGCTTGAGCGTGACCAGCACATCGGCGTCCTCCGGCCCGATGGTGCCGGAATTGCCGTAGGCGGTGTTGATGCCGCTGACATACTGCCCGATGTTGTCGACGATCGAGCTGACCTGATCCGGCGGGATGGTCTGGCGGATGGCCTGATCCACCCGGCTGACCAGGCGGGCCGATTCCTCGATCCGCGTGCCGGTCGGCGCGCGCACATGCAGCTTGATCTGGCCGCCGTCCACGTTGGGGAAAAAGTTCTGGCCCAGAAACGGCGCCAGCCCGAACGAGGCGCCGACCACCAGCAGGAAGATGCCGATGAACCGGAGCGGCCGGGCCAGCGCGCCGGCCAGCGCGCCGCGATAGGCCAGCCGCACCTGCTCGAACCGATGCTCGAATCCGCGCTGGAAGCGCGCCAGGGGATTGCGCGTCGGCGGGAGCGGCGGGCCGTGATCCTGGCCGGGGGCATGCTGGAAGTGTTGGTGGCGCAACAGGTAGCTTGCCAAGGTGGGTACCAGCGTGCGCGACAGGATGAAGGACCCGATCATCGCGAACACCACCGCCTCGGCCAGCGGCAGGAACAGGTAGCCGGCGACGCCGCCCAGGCTGAACATCGGTACGAACACGATGCAGATGCAGAGCAGCGAGACGAACGCCGGCACCACGATCTGGCGCGCGCCGTCCATGATCGCGGTCTCGATGTCCTTGCCGGATTCCAAGTGGAAATTGATGTTCTCGATCGTCACCGTGGCGTCGTCCACCAGGATGCCAACGGCGAGCGCCAGGCCGCCCAGGGTCATCACGTTGATCGTCTCGCCCAGCACCGACAGCAGTATGACTGAGGTCAGCACCGCCAGCGGGATCGAGACTGTGATGATCAGCGTCGATCGCCAGCTGCCCAGGAAGATCAGAATCATCAGCGCGGTCAGTGCGGCCGCGATCACGCCCTCGCGGATCACCCCGCTGACCGCGTCCTGCACGAACACTGACTGATCGCCCACCGCGGTCAGGGTGATGCCGGGCGGCAGCGAGGCCTCGATATGCGGCAGCAACGCGCGCACGTTGTGGATGATGTCCAAGGTCGAGGCCGAGCCGGCCTTGAGGATGGTCATCAGGACCGCGCGGCTGCCGTCCACATTGACGATGTTGATCTGTGGTGGGGCGCCGTCGTGCACATGCGCCACGTCGCGGATGTAGACGACGGTGCCGTTGATCGACTTGATCGGCAAGTCGTTCAGCTCGCTGATCGCCTGCGGCGCATCGTTCAGCTCGACGGTGTATTCGAGCCGCCCGACCTTCTCGGTGCCGGCCGGAAGGATCAGGTTCTGCCGCCCCAGCGCACTCACCACGTCGGCCGCCGACAGACCGTGCGACTGCAGCGCCTGCTGGTTCAGATCCACCTGGATCTGGCGGACCTTCCCACCGTAGGGCGATGGAATAGCCACCCCGCGCACGGTGGCCAGCTGTGGGCGGATGAAGTTCTGCGCCTGGTCGAACAGCTCCTCCTGCGACAGGGTCTTGCTGGACAGCGCCAGCTGCAGGATCGGCACCGACGAGGCGTTGAAGGTCAGTACCTGCGGCGGCGTGATGCCCGGCGGCAGCTGCTTGAGCACGGTCTGCGACGCCGCCCCCACCTGCGCCAGCGCGCCGTTGATGTTCACACCGGGCTGGAAGAACACTTTTACGACGCCATAGCCGGGCAGCGACTGCGATTCGATGTGCTGGATGTCGTTGACCTGCGAGCTCAGCGTGCGCTCGAAATAGTAGACCACACGCCCCGACATGTCCTGCGGCGGCAGGCCGTTATAGCTCCACACGACGGCGATCACCGGGATGCCGATGTTGGGGAAGATATCGGTCGGCGTGCGGATCGCCGACAGCACGCCGAACAGCACGATCACCAGCGACAGCACGATGAACGTGTAGGGCCGTGCCAATGCGACCCGGACAAGCGCGAGCAACCCGACCCCTCCGGCCTATTGGGATGGCCGAACCTAGGTGGCGGACGCCGCCGCCTCCATTAGAAAAAGTTTTAATGGCCAGGGCCGGCGGCCGCCACGAACGGTGATGCCGCACACACCAGCGTGAACTCGCAGCCTGGCCCAGCATCGTGCAGATGGAACGCAAAATGGTGCAGCCGGGCAATCGCCGCCACCAGGCTCAGCCCCAGCCCGTTGCCCGGCACGTGGCGGCTGCGGTCGGCGCGGTGAAAGCGGGTCAGCACCGCCTCACGCTCGGCCGGCGGGATGCCTGGGCCATCGTCGCGCACGCGGATGCAGGGGCCGTCGCTGCCGTGCTCGGCGATCAGCTGCACAGAGCCGCCATCGGGGGTGAACTTGGTCGCGTTGTCGACCAGGTTGGCTACCGCCTCGGTCAGCAGGTCGGCATCGCCATAGGCCGGCACCGGCGCCGGCGCGAGGATAAGGAACTGCTGACGCTTCAGCTCGGCGACCGGGGCATACAGCTCGTGCACCTCGGCGCAGACGGCCGCTAGGTCCACCGGCCCGAACGCCGCGCGGCGCTGCCCGGCCTCGATCTCGGCGATCCGCAGAAGCGCGGTGATGATCGCCTGGGTCTGGTCAAGATCGAGAATCGCCCGGGCGATCACCGCGCGCAGGGCCACCCCGTCCGCGGTGCCGGCCAGCGCCCGCTCCAGCCGCGCCCGCAGCCGGGCGAGCGGCGTGCGCAGGTCGTGCGCGATGTTGTCGCCCACGGCGCGCAGCTCGGCCACCAGCCGCTCGATCTCATCCAGCATGCCGTTCACACTTTCGGTAAGCCGGTCGATGTCGTCGCCGCCGCCGCGCACCGGGATGCGGCCGCGCAGGTCGCCCTGCATGATCCGCCCGATCGCCGCGTTCACCCGCTTGATGTGGTCCTGCACCCGCAGGCTCAGCAGCGTCGCCGCCGCCACCGACAGCGCGGCCACCGGCAGCAGCCCCAGTTCCAGCGCCCGCAG
>Ga0116229_10012505_pt1 | contig 12225 bp, 12 predicted proteins | sample S1TSphgellanicum_3_FD_87313 | JGI IMG/M metagenome (GOLD analysis project Ga0116229, IMG submission 87313) | Host-associated microbial communities from peat moss isolated from Minnesota, USA - S1T2_Fc - Sphagnum magellanicum MG | ecosystem: Host-associated > Plants > Peat moss > Unclassified...
CGATAACATCAGGCATCAGATTGTTAGCAGCGGGCTAGTTCCGATCTGCAAAAATTGAGTGGAAAATTAAAAACCAATCTCCTACGCTAACGGGGAATTTCTGAGAGCTCAGGGTAAGGGACCCAATTTCGGACGGATGGGGCTGAAACTTATACCCAACTGATACCCGGATGGACCACCCACCTCCCAGCGCAACGGGTTAGGGTTCGCGAAGCCCTAGGGTTTGGGGTTTGTTTCTTCGCGAAGAAGTCCTGTCCTGATGTTCTTCGCGACTTGCGACCTGGTTCTTCGTCGCGACATCAGACCCGAGGCGTGGTGGAGGGGCTGTGTGTGTATGCGCCTGTGAGAGAGACTTTACGATTGCGTGTGGCGTGATCGAGATTCTTTTTTCGCAGAGAATTTTGCAGAGGTGTAGGAGAAATGCCGGGGATCGGAGAGGTGCTGGCGCTGCCAGCACCTTTGCTGGATGGTCTTGGGCCGCTACCGCCATCGCAGGTCGTTGAGGAGGACATGGTGGACGGAGAGCAGGAGAATGGCGCTGGGGCGGCAGCGGCGTCTCGACCTGTTCCTTCGGTGGCTACGCAAACCAAGACTATAGGCATGATCCATCCCCCTCCAGACATTCGTAGTATCGTTGATAAAACAGCGCAGTTCGTGGCTCGCAATGGACCTGAGTTCGAGAAGCGCATTCTCGCTAACGAAAAGAACAATGTGAAGTTCAATTTCTTGAATTCCTCGGATCCTTATCATGCCTACTACCAGCATAGGGTTAGCGAGTTCAAGGCACAGCTCGCTGCGCCCGCACAGGCGCCTAACCAAGCGGCAGGCGCTACGCCTGCTGCTGCTCCCAACCTGGACGATAGCGGCACTCCCCTCCCCGGTAAGCAAGCGGGGGCAGATACGGCCGCGGTCGAAGTCGCCACCAAGGCTCCGGCCAAAGTGATAGAGCCTCCAGAGCAGGATCAGTATACGGTGCGATTGCCGGAGGGAATCACGAGCTTAGAACATGATATCATCAAGCTTACAGCTCAATTTGTTGCGCAGAATGGGAAGAGTTTTCTCACGGGGTTGACCAGTCGAGAGCACGCCAATCCACAGTTCAACTTCTTGAAGCCAACGCACAGCATGTTCACGTTTTTCATCACCCTGGCCGATGCCTACTCCAAGGTACTCGTGCCTCCCAAGGGGCTCGTAGAGAAATTGAAGAAAGACGTGGATAATAAGACAGCTGTTCTCGAACGCTGCCTTCATCGGTTGGAGTGGGAGAGGTCCCAGGAGAGAGCCAGACAGAGAGCAGAGGATGAAATCGAACAGGAGCGCCTGCAGATGGCGCTCATCGATTGGCATGACTTTGTGGTGGTTGAAACCATTGAGTTTGCGGAGGAGGAGGATGACGAGCTCCCACAGCCCATGACAATCGAGGAAGTGGTGCGGAGAAGCAAGGCTCTAGCTGCGGAGGAAGTGGTGGAGGATATTACTGAGGGGGGTAAGGAAGTTGAGATGGAGATGGACGAAGAGGAGTTGCATCTGGTGGAGGAGGGAATGAAGTCCACCACAATCTCAGATAGCAACGGTAGTAAAGGTGCAGAGGACGCACAGCCGCCACCTGATGATGAAGATGAGGCACCGATGAGGATTGTAACGAGCTGGAAGCGACCGGAAGAACGGCTTGCGGCTGAGAAGGACCCTCTGAAGTTCGTGGTGTCACCCATCACCAACGAGCTCATCCCTGTCAACGAGATGGCAGAGCACATGCGAATCTCTCTCATCGACCCCAAGTACAAGGAGCAAAAGGAGCGAATGATGGCTAAGCTGAGGGAGACGACACTCGCAACGGATGATGAGATTTCTCGCAACATCGTGGGTTTGGCTCGGACTCGGCCTGATATTTTTGGAACCACAGAGGAGGAGGTTTCGAATGCAGTGAAGGCTGAGATCGAGGTGAAGAAGGAAGACCCTAAGCAAGTGATTTGGGATGGGCATACAGGCAGTATCAGCCGCACTGCCACCCAAGCCATGGCCCAAACTATGACCTTGGAAGAGCAAATTGCTGCAATTCACAGAGAAAAGGCAAACCTGACCATCGATGGGCGACCTCTTCCAGGCCCGGTTGCACCACCTGTTCCCAAGCTTGCCGCAACGCCTGCCAGGCCTCCCCTTCCTCCTCCCGGCCTGGCCCTGAACATCCCTCGCCCTCTGAACGTGCCCGGACAATCCGTTGTAGCATCTACGCCTCCATTGGCCCCCACGCCTGCAAGGCCTGCAATTCTCACCACCCCACCACCGTTGCGCCCACCTCCAGCTCCCCAGACTCTGCCTCCTGGACCTCCTTTGATTGCACGACCTCCAGCTCCTATGCCCCCGCCACCTCCAGTGGTTCAACAGCCCTTAGGGCCTCCGGGTGGATCGATGGCTCAATATGCACCGATGCCCCCACCACCGAGGCCTTTTCTTCCAGCAATGCCACTGCCACCCCCACCTCCTCAGCTGTCTGCCATGCCTCCACCCCCTCCCCCAGAGGAAGCTCCCCCGCCGCCTCCAGAGGAGCCAGAACCCAAACGCCAGAAGGTGGACGAATTCCCTCTAATACCAGAGGACCAGTTTCTTGCTCAGCATCCGGTATGTGCCTCTTTCCCGCACTGGTCATGGGCACTTGAGAAAAGTGTGATGTGTTCTTAGTCCTTCTTGTTTTGTTGAGGCCGGTGGTTTGCTGTGGCGCTTTATTGACCTGTATTGGCGAGGTTCTCGACCTCCACATCCCACACCTTGGAATCTACCGAGAAATGGTTGTTGATTAGTTTGTTCTCTTTCTCTCCTTTATTCTCCTCCTCCCCCTCTTTCTTCGTCTCCCCTTCAATGGAGGTGAAGAGACCAATTTTCTTCGTTAATGCGTTCACTGGGGGTCTCCCATCAGAGGAGGACTTTTTAGTACAGTTTGACGACTTCATTGTGTGCGCCTTCATGTGCCGCTTTCTGAAGTTGAGTTTGAAGTCCACCACATTGTCTTGGAAGGCCAGAATGGATTTGATGCAAACATGGATAGTCCCACTATGGCAGTGAGGCCTCCGTGCAGCTAATGGTCACTGTCGCGCCGTTGCTTCCTCCCCCAAAACAGACATTGCTCCCCCTTCAGCTGCTCATTCTCTGCATCCTGAGTCTGAAACCCTAGAGGGCTGACCTGTTGTATGTGGACCAGTATAGAGATGGCACGGAACTCATTTGGAGAATCTGTGTTGGTACCATGATAATTTTCCATTTCAGCGAAAGTCCGAAAGTACTGATGTTCTTGGGAATTTTGGGCAGGGTGCTGTGCGGATTAGTGTGGCAGTGCCGGCGGTGGAAGGGGAAGGCAACTTGAGGGGCCAGACTTTAGAGCTCATGATCACAACTTTGACGGAGACAATCGGAAGCCTGAAGGAGAGGATTGCAACGGAAATAGCTCTGGCTGCCAACAAGCAGAAACTGAGCGGTCGTGCAGGATTTCTCAAGGACAACTTGTCTCTTGCATACTACAACATCGGGCCTGCAGAGGTCCTCTCGTTAGGGTTCAAGGAGCGTGGTGGTAGAAAGAGATAGTCCAAGAAACTCATTTCACATGTTTGGCAATGTCAAAACTTTGCTTCCATTAATCTGTGCCCGAGCAGCTGAATATTGACACGAGAGTAGTTTCATAGCACAGGGCTGTCTGGCCATGGATGACATTATTGAAGTCCCTTCCTCAATATTACCTGTCAGACTTTCACTTTCCTCAGGGAAAGTGTTACCTAGTTTTTAGTGTCTTTGTATGAACGACTGGTGACTGCCGAGTCACTGGGTTGTTCTTAGGGGCGCTACTGGTTCAGATAGAGGAGGTTGTAGGTCATAACCCTCTCTATGCAGATCCCTCGATACCGGAGGCTTTGATTCCAGCTTGTACAGGAGCCAGGCAAAATGAACCATCACAAGCTTATGGGAGCTTGAACCGGAAACTGCTGACAATTTTTCCAATAGCTGTCTCTTTGATCACTAGCTGATATCTGGAGTGAGTGTTCCCACGGCTGCTGGAATCGTGATAAAAACTCTCAGGATACAGGCTTTTGTACAAGGTTCTTTCCCAAAAATTTCCAGGGGATTAAATATTTACGCGGATGTTCAGGGAGCTCAGGGAGTGAGTAGCAATGAATGGTTTGTGGGGAGTGCCATTTACTGCTGCTTGAGATCAGAGCTTATTAACAAAATCAAAGAACCACCCAACACTTGTTTGTACATGTAGGGGAGTGCTAGTAGGTTGTTGTTGGAGGTGCAACCAAATGGAAAAATAAGGCAGGCACACACATGGCTGCTGCTGTGGGAAGCACCAAATTCTGGTAATAGCCTTGTCTGAGGGATTTCCGAAGTGGTGTGGGCATGTCAGCTGCTACTGACTGCAGACCCTTATGAACTACATTCTGCCCAATGAAAAAATGTTTCCTGTTTGACACACATCATCCATCCTGCTGGCTCTGCTGGGTGACTCCTGGTTCACCATGCTGGATGGATGGATGGTGTGTGGACCAGAAAACACTTTTTTTATTTTCCCTCTATTCCATAGCTGAATGTGGTAGTTAGCTGCTTACTTAGTGCCATAGTGAACCAGCACCCACTAGCACACCATGCACTGGATGCCCATTATTACTCAGTTGTGGATGTACCTCAATTGAGTGAATGATTTAGCTTCACCTTGGTGACCACTTTTGTGGGAAATAGGCCTCATATAGAGGTAGATAGGTAGGAAAATAGATAATAGATAGTTACTAGGTATGTAGATGGTTTATACATAATTAAGGGCTGTTTTTACTACCTACCTACTCAAAACCTGCTCGTAGGTAGGTTGAAAAAAATAGCAACCGAGGTAACCACCATGGTTAGCTAGGGAACTGGAGCCCAACAGAAAATTGTTTTATGACCACTTATTATTCATCCTTCATGGTGCATTGGTGGGTGTTGATTAGCCTTCCTTTTTGCAAAAAATCGCCAAAGTGTGACACACACAAAAGGGCTTGTGACAACCCCATTGCAAAAATAAGGCCAAAATTTGGACGAGTTCACCTAAACCTTCTAGTAACAAGAGGCACCATCACCGCCATTAAGATATTCTAAAGCTTTAGGTTGCAATTGTCTCTCTCCCTCCCATCACCATCTCACCAAGTAGGTTACCATTGCAATAGATCTTCTCACCACCATTCCTTGTACAAGATTTGTCAATTCACCAGCAAGCAATGACATGAGTGACCCTAAGAATCGGCAGCATGTGGCGATATGAACACACCTAAAATTCAACAGCACTTGCATGGTGACGGTAGTTTAGTATAATCAACTAGTTTGTAGTAATTGTAAAATCTGGGTTTTGAATTCCATATTTGATTTGAAATTGAAGAAACATAGATTTTTTGGTGGTCCATCCTCATGGATTCTGAGAGCTTTATGGTTGGAAGTTGGCACTGGAAGTTGTAGCTTTTGCTTCACTGCTTAAGTCTTGGAGGCAAATTGGGCGAGATTTGAAAAGAACTAAAAACAAGATTTGGTGTACAAGACACCTTGCTAGAGTAATGACCTTCCAAATGGCAAAAAGTTGCAATACTCCCATAATTCAAGAACCAAAGATTTGAGATTTTGTTTATGGAGTGCAGCTGCAATGGTTCCAAAACCCAATAGTAGAATTTAAAGTTTCATTCTCAATCTAGGAACTAGGCTACAGGTATGGTCTAGTAAACTTTACACATTTTGGTTGTTAAGTTCTTGAATTTTGATTACAAATTGTTTGTAAGACTTGGGGGCTAGCTTGCTAGGTGCATATTTCAACTTTAGAGTCGAAACTTGGGGGTTAGGCGCACATCTTAGTCTCTAGATCATGGTGCTAACTTCTAAGGGCCACTTTAGATGAGGGACCAATTTGAAGCAAATTGGAGCAAATTGGACTTTTAAATTGGACCCTTCTTCACATTAAAAAAACACTTTTGTGTAAGGTACAATGATTGTGTGTAAAGGCATAGGGTTCAATTTGAGGGTCCAATGAGAGGATTAGGTTGTCTTTTGGTTTTTTTTCTTTCTTTTTATTCATTTTTTTCATGTTTTTTTCTTTGTTTCTTGCTTTTTTTTTCTTTTTTTTTCGTGTTTTCTACTATAAAAACACAATGGATGAGCATAAGCACAAGATATTGGTGGTTTTAGTTTTTACTATGGCCATGCATCAAGTCATTGCACAAGTGGTCTCATTGCAACAAATAGTTATTACACAACATTATAGTATGATGATGTGTTGCTATTTTTTTCAAAGTTTGTTGACATGCCACCAAGACTTCGGAACATATGGAAGTACAAGAGGGCAATTGGATATATAAAAAATGAGCTTTTTGGGAATTTTTTGGAGAAGATGTTTCGACAACGTACAAGGTTAAACTTTTACACATTTTGTGCTTTGATTAAGGTTGTAGGTCCAAGTCTTGAACAAATAAATATAAACATAAGAAAAAACATCCTTGTGGAAATTATAATAGCAATGGTTCTTGCAAGATTGGGTATTGGAAATTCATTACAAATGTGTGGATAGGTCTATGGCATTGTAAAAAGTATAACATCCATTATAGAGAAAGAAATTTGTGTAGCAATTAGAAAACACTTAAAACCATTGGTGATACTTCAATTGACTATAAACAAAATCAAAAAAATTATCATTGGTTTTGAACATTTACATGGAATTCCTTACATCCTAGGTGCCATATATGGTAGTCATGTTCTAATTGTTGCACCTAGGGTAAATCCCAAATCATATTATTGTCAAAAAAATTTCTACTCCACATCAATTCAAGGAGTTGGAAATCAATGACGGGCCCCCAAACTCCTTAAAAGACCCAAATGTGGGTCGTAGAATGAAACAACGAAAAAAGAAGAGAGTCAGGGCATGCTCCTTAGTTTGTAACATTTCGGGGGTAGGAGGCCATGGTGTTGGAGCTCTAGGATGGGACTTGGACAAACTCACAAATAAGAATTCAAGATGAAATCAACCTACAGAACTAAAGAAAGAGGGTGGTTAATGTAAATTGAATGCAAGTGATGTGGCGGATTTAATAGGGACAACCTCAGGCACAAGTTTTACACAACTTGCAACCTTTGGGAAGAGGCACCATTCCCTTCCCTATAGTATACTTTGTGACTCTCCACGCAAGTTACATCCAAATGACATTTTTTCCCAATATTCCCATGTGGGAGTCCCAAAATTGGGACTCTTGTTGTCCTGAAACTTTGGACGTTCATATTTTCCTCAAATCAAGTTTATTTGGAGCATGTGAGGGCACTATTTTATAGTCCTCAAAAATATCTTTTTAATGGTGTATCTCACATTAATCATAGATTATTTGACCTTTGCTCTAAGGGGATTTGTGATCGGGAATCAAATTGAAAATTTGATTCTTACCTTTTTTTTATATCAGAACTCATGCATAAAAGGTCTTCATGAACAATGCAAAGGCACTTTAAGCATTTACACTTCAAAACCTTTCCAATGGTATGTTGGGGGTCCAATTTGATGTTTTTTTGCCTTTCCAACCAAGGTTCTAAACATTCGGGACTCTAGCACGAATGTAACTCCCAAAGTGGGAGTGCATTTGGGAGCCATTAGGGTTCATCCCTTGCACTCTCCCCCATTTGTGAGAGTGTGTTTCACACCCAAACACATTCTCTTGGCCTCATGGGCCCTTGCACTTCACATTTAGTTGCGAACCCAATGTTAGGGTTGTGACATGCAAAATGTAGTTGTTGGGATTATGATTATGGGTAGGCATGTAGTATTCATGATTGGGTTTTTTTCAAAAAAAACAAAGCTAGGAAATTAAGTGATGAAAAACAAGTTTTTTAATTTACAAGTTGATAGGAAATGTTACTTATCCAATGCGCCCACGGTTCTACTTTTCATTCAAAGGTGAGAAAGATTGGTTCCTAAAATACAAAACACACTAGAATTTTATCTAATCAAGTACAAGGATGTTAGTTGAAAGAGCTTTCAAAATGTTGAAAGGAAAGTTTAAAATTTTGCTCAAGAAAGTAGACATTCCATTATGCCACATGCCAAACTTGGTGGTGATTTACATATATATGCATAACATGTGCATTGTTAATTCGGATGGCTTTGATATGGATTAGGCTTGAAAGGCTTAAAGAGAAGCATATGTAGAAGAAAATTCAACATTTGGCAACATCAAAAGAGCTAATTTGTTCAAAGTGACTTAAGAAGCAATCAAACAAATGAAGAGGTTACAAAATCTAGGGATAATGAATGATAATATGATTAACATGGAGGACATAAAACATCAAGGTGAAGATGAAAATGTAACAACCATTGAAAAATATTAATAAGAAAAATAAAATAAAAAATCAAGAAGATGTTGATGGAGGCTATGGCAACTCATGAACTTTTAGCAAAAAACTTCTTTGAAGTTCATTTGAGAAAAATGGCAATGTTGCCTTCCCAAATACATCAAAATTTAGGTCAAATTGTGGTGAATGACTCAAAGCTCATATGTTATGTAACCTATAGCTTATTTATGAGATATCCAATTTGGACATCCATATTATTTAATAAAACATTAATTTTTGCAAATTATTATAACATTGTTATGTTATTTTCAGCCATGGTTGAAAAGTGTTTGAGGACATTAATCTTCTACCTCTTGTTTTGTTTTATAACTTCATTTGGAGTGATTAGTCTACCTAAGGGCTTTTTACTAACATCATCCTTAAAACCACTATTAAATTTTGTTTGAAAATATGGATTGCCCACAATTTCATAAATTGCATTTGTAATGGCATTCACATGTTTCATCACAATTCCATTTTAGTGCCACCAACTATCCAATGCATCATAAAAAGGACATTCATGATGATCATTACCTGAAATCCCATTTGCAATTTTGTCATTTTTTTATTACTTGTAAATTACATTGAACTTCTATTTGCAAGCAATTGGAATTTTTGAAAAACCAAAGAATGTAGCAAACATTCGGGTGTGCAATTTGACCCATGTATCCACCCCTGAAAGAGAAAAAAATCAAGATCAAAAACCTTGATTTATGGGTTGAAAATAATCCTTGAAACAAAAAAATCAAATTTGATTACATGAACAAACCAAATGCAAACCACATCACAACACTTGAAATAAAGTTGGTTTTGTGGTTAATTCCTCTCCTTCCCCCCAAAGAGATGTGGGTTCAAATTCATTGTGGTTGAAATGGTGACCTTTAATGGGGGAAGGGGGACTTTTAAGAGGCCCAATTAGCCCAATTCGATTTTTATTTTTTTGCCTATTTTGCTTTCAAAACTATCATTATTTCCAAGTTTCAATAATGAAAAAAAAGAAAAAATCAGATCTAAAAAAAATTCTAAGGTTTCAATAAATTGGAATTTACTTTCTTTCTTTGTATTTTTGGTAAATTCAAACTCCGTTTCCCCTTGTAGTGCATTCAAATGTTGAACTTCACCATCCGCCCAATTTTTTCCAACCTTCTCACCCTTCTCACCTTCCTCATCTTCCTCTTTCATTTTAAATATAGCTACATTATTCTCTATTGTTCTTTTTTTGAGAAGGAGGGTTGGTTTAGGGGTTTCTTGTAAATCCAAATTTCCCTCCACTTGTGAAAATGAATGTTTCAAACCTCCATGACCAAAACATTTTTTTCCTCACTTTTGAAACACCTTTGGAAAAATTTGAATATTTCCAATAGTTGGAAAATCACTCCTTTGAACAACAACCTTAAGTGGATCTACAAAACCAATTGTGCCAACATTAGATGTGCTCAAAAATGGATTGATGGGTGTGCATTCAACAATGTCCTCCTCCATCCATGAAATGTTTTCCATTCTTGCACAATTTCAACTTCAAGAACAAGTGAAAAAAAATTTGAAAAACAATGAAAATGATGAAAAATAATGAAAAACAATGGAAGAGACAACCTTGGACCCTAACTTACATCTTGATTCTCCAAACCGTGAGCTTTCCTTTGAGCTCCATTTTTGGTCCGAACCAATTGAATTTCCCTACAAAATGGAGCCATGTAGATACCATTTCAATTTGGTTTCATTTGGTTTGAGATCTTCATCTAAAGGCCTTGGGTTTAATTTTTGGCTCTGAACCAATAGGAATGCTCCATTTTGTTGGACCTTAGACCCTTGTTTAAAATGGCCTTAAGTTTGAACACAAAACAAACTATTTTTTTTCAATTAAAACATTCCAAAACCCATATCCATTATTTTTTATTAGAGCATTTGGGGTTTCGAACAAACCTTCTTTATCCCTTGAAACTTCATCTTGGGCTTCTAGTTTTATGCATATTGTGGTTTTAGGGTTTTGATCAAACCTTCAAATTCCCATATCCCTCCAATGTTTGCTCCTTTTTCTTTTTACACATTAACGTTTTAGGGTTTGGATTTCAATTTTGCTATTCAACTTTATTTGTCAAAACCTAAAGCGAGATGTTCCCATCTACAAGTTTTCAAAAACTTTAATTTTTTCCCTATTTATCATTTTTTGCTTCACCATTGCCACCCATTATTGTGTGTGATTTGACTTCTAATGTTCCATCTAAGCAAGGTCTTGATCAAAAGAAAGGGAAACTATATGAAGGGGCTCAAAAATTTTAGGATGTTTGATTAGTCACTTACCTTGGGTTAAATTAGTGGCTAATGAAAAAGAAAAAATGTTTAGGTGTGATGCATGATTTGCATAATTGTGGAAGGTAAAAAAAAATTATTGGCTCTAAAATTAAATAGCCTACAAAAGCTTATTGGCCATCACAAAGCAAAAGTTTCCATTCCTAGGGTGGATGTTGGTTCATATTACATGAATAAAAATTTTGTGCATGCCAAGAATGAGTAGTAATACACAATTGGTTGACATCCTTATGTTGTGGACCTTCTCCAATGTGATGTATCTTTGAAACGCAAATGGAAATATGTTCAATTTGCCATTATTTTTTACATTCTTGTTCATGGATGTCCTATGATTGATTTAAAAGGTTTCAAAGCATTGTACAAGATGTTGTTTGTGAATAATGTTTCCAAAAAACATTGGTTTGCCTCATCAAGTTGGGGTACTACAAAAATTATGCATGGTGTACTGTTGGAAATTACAAAACTTGCATTTGCATATGTTGTTTTCATAAACATTTCTGCAAATGAAGTCACAACAATTGACAACACTTAGTGGTTGTTAGTCCAATGTTATGTTGTTGACGGTTGCAAAAGAATTCCAATCCACCTATGTGTGGAAATTGTGGGATTTTTTGCCACATCTAACAATGTTTTCGGGTTGATGGTTAAAAGTTTGCTGAATTTTGGTGGATGAGGGCTCGAGGAGTTGGGATCCAAGCTAGTTAACGGGGTTGTGACATTAACAATGTGTCTTAGGGGCATTGAATTGGTGTTACATACCAATTCAAAGAAAAGGTCAACCCCTTTTTGACTGGTGTCCATTGTTTTGCTTATGAAATAAACTTGGTTGTTGCCACTATTTCATAATTGGATTTGGTGCAACAACTTCAAAACATGTTGTAGGCCTTATATGTTATTTTTGCACATAATCCAAAGAAATTATAGGAAAAGCTTATTGATTTGCTAAACACCAAGGGGAACAAGTTGTTGAAGAACATTAAAACCAAATGGATTTCTATGTTATCTCCATTGAAGTAGGTTCATTCAGAATATCATCCACTCATTGTCAAGATGCACACTAAAAGTGTAAGGAATGAACCGATTTTGAGAAACTTGAATGTTATTTGTGATGTTGAGAACATCCTTGGAATCCCATGTATTTTCACTACGCTTGAGTGTGTGCATGCACTAATCAAGATTGCACATAGCAAGGATGTTTTCGTACGTGATTTTGTGGAATTTGTCAAGTTATCCCAACAAGAGTTGTATCTATTATGATTTGTATGTGAAGTATGAAGATCATGGATTTGATGATTCCAATTCCATTATAGCCTTAACCAATGACAACCTATCTATGAATTGGTTTCTAACTTAAATGGAAGTGTCGATGTTGTTTATTTTTCTTTTTCCTTTGTTGATTGGAAATATCCTATTTACCAATCCCACCTTGATGTTGCTAGAAATTTGCAACATGTCACCAGGGATGTTTTCAATTAGGCCATCAACAAAGTTAAAGATGAATGTGAAGGTGCATTGACGCGGGGCCTTATTGCAAAACTTGAATAC
>Ga0116229_10012506_pt1 | contig 12225 bp, 10 predicted proteins | sample S1TSphgellanicum_3_FD_87313 | JGI IMG/M metagenome (GOLD analysis project Ga0116229, IMG submission 87313) | Host-associated microbial communities from peat moss isolated from Minnesota, USA - S1T2_Fc - Sphagnum magellanicum MG | ecosystem: Host-associated > Plants > Peat moss > Unclassified...
CTTCGCGACGTTTCCGCTCGCGGAAGCCGCCGCCGCCCACCGATTGATGGAGAGTTCGCAGCACATCGGCAAGATAGTGCTGACCGTATAGCCTACAATTCAGGAATTAGACTTCCAATTCCACTCGAGGAGATTTAAGGATGGCTGGCCGCAATTTTTTGTTCGTACCCGGGCCCACCAACGTCCCGGACCGCATCTTGCGCGCCATGATGGTGCCCATGGAAGACCATCGCTCTTCGATCTTCCCGGAACTCGCCCGCGCTTGCCTGAACGGCTTGAAACCCGTCTTCAAGACCACCACGGGGACGCCGATCCTGTTTCCATCCTCGGGAACCGGATGCTGGGAGGCCGCCCTGAGCAATTGCCTCAGTCCCGGCGACAAGGTGCTGACCGCTGTTTTTGGCCAGTTCAGCCATCTGTGGGCGGATATGGCCAGACGGCTGGGGTTCGACGTCGAGGTGCTGGAAACGCCCTGGGGCGAGAGCGCCCCGGTCGAGCGCTACCTCGCCGCCTTGAGCGCCGATCCTCATCATAAGATCAAGGCCGTTCTCATTTGTCAGAACGAAACCGCCACCGGTGTCACCAGCGACGTGCACGCCTTGCGCCAGGCGACGGACAGCGTCAAGCATCCGGCGCTGCTTTTCGTCGATTCGGTGAGCGCGCTCGGCAGCATCGATTTTCGGATGGACGAATGGGGCGTGGACGTCTGCGTCAGCGGTTCGCAGAAGGGCCTCATGCTGCCGGCCGGGTTGGGCGTCACTTGCGTCAGCCAGAAAGCGCTGGAAGCGGCCAAGAGCGCGAGTTCACGGCGTTGCTACTTCGATTACAAGGACATGGTCGTTGCCAACGGCACGGGTTACTTTCCGTACACGCCCTCGCTGCCGATGCTGTACGGCCTGCGCGAGTCACTCACCATGCTCGCGGAGGAAGGATTGGAGAACGTGTTCCATCGCCATCATTATCTGGCGGGCGGCGTGCGTGCCGCTATCCAGGGCGGTTGGAAGCTCAAGCTCTGCGCGCTGAATCCCAAGTCGTATTCCGATACGGTGTCGGCCATCATGATGCCGGAAGGCATCCATGGCGCCGAGGTCATCGCGCGGGCCTTCACGCGCTACAACCTCGCGCTCGGCGCGGGCCTCTCCAAGGTGGCCGGCAAGCTCTTCCGCATCGGTCATCTCGGGGATCTCAACGAACTCATGCTGCTCGGCGCGATCTCAGGGGCCGAGATGGCGATGCTCGATACCGGCGTGAAAGTCGAGCCCGGCAGCGGCGCGGCCGCCGCGCAAAATTACTGGCGCAGCAACCCTGCACGCATCGTCCCGGCCGAGGCCGCCACGGCGGAACGCAAAGCGCCCAGGCCCGGCGTCGCGGCGTGATTGGGCGCGTGCCGTGATAGACCGCGTGGTATTTCTCGACCGCGCGTCGCTCAAGGCGAACGTGCGCGCACCTGCCTGTACGCGGGAGTATGCCGAGTACGGGACCACCACCACCGCCGAGATCGTGCCGCGCCTCGAGGGGGCGACCGTCGCGATCGTCAACAAAGTTCCCATGCGCGCCGACATGCTGCAACAGCTGCCGCAGCTGCGAATGATCGCGGTTGCCGCGACCGGCTACGACGTCGTCGATGTCGCGTATTGCAAGGAACACGGCATTGCCGTTGCCAACATCCGCAACTACGCGGTGCACACGGTGCCGGAGCATGCGTTTGCCATGATCCTGGCGCTGCGCCGGAACATCCTCGCCTATCGCATGGACGTGGAGAGCGGCGTGTGGAACAAATCCGAGCAATTTTGTTTCTTCACGCACGACATCGGCGATTTGCATGGCGCAACGCTCGGCATCATCGGTGAGGGGGCCATCGGTCAAAGTACCGCCGCAATCGGCCGGGCCTTCGGGATGCGTGTCCTGTTCGCCGATCACCCGCCGCCCAAGGCCGACGGCGTCGACTTCACGCCGCACGACGAGGTGCTCGCCGAGTCCGACGTCATTTCGCTGCACTGTCCTCTGCTGCCCTCCACTCGCAATCTGATCGACATGGCGGCTTTTCGCAAAATGAAGCGTCATGCGCTGCTGATCAACACCGCCCGTGGCGGACTCGTCGATGAGCCGGCGCTGGTCCGCGCGCTCACCGAAGGATTGATCGGCGGCGCCGGATTCGATGTGCTAACCGTCGAGCCGCCGCGCGACGGGAATCCGTTGCTCGACCTCCGCCGCCCGAATTTCATACTGACCCCCCATGTCGCCTGGGCCTCGGACGGCGCGATGCAGTTCCTCGCCGATCAGCTGATCGAAAACATCGAGCTGTGGGCCGCCGGGACGCCGCGGCATCTGGTGAGCTGACAGCGCCGCGAAGCGCGACGCGGCGGCCCATGAAGAAATTGCTCTACCAGTTGGATACCGACGCGTTGCCGTCGGTGTTCGACAATGTCGTGGGTTTCGACGGCGGCGCCGATCAGATCACCGCGTACGGGGGCATCAACGCCGGCAATGTCGGCGCACTCGTCGAAGGCGCGATTTTCACGCGTGGGCCCAAGGACAAGAAGAACACCGCGATCTTCATCGGCGGCGGCAGCGTGCCCGCAGGCCAGGCCGTGCTGGCGGCGATACAGGAGAAGTTCTACGGGAAGTTTCGCGTTTCGGTGATGTTCGATTGCAACGGCTGCAACACCACGGCGGCGGCGGCGGTCGCCTCGATCGCGCAAGGCCGCTCGCTCGCCGGCCGCCGCGCCGTCGTCCTCGGCGGCACGGGGCCGGTCGGGCAACGCGCCGCGGTTCTGCTCGCCCGCGAAGGCGCGAAAGTATCGATCACGGGCCGCAAGCTCGAAGTTGTACGCGCTGCCTGCGAGGCGCTGCACGCCCGCTTCGGTATCGAAGCACAGGCGCTCGAAGCGGCGAGCAATGCCGAGCGCGCGCAAGCCACCGTGGGCGCCGAGATCGTGCTCGCCACGGGCGCCGCCGGCATCACGCTGCTGGAGGCGAAGCAGTGGCAGGACAATCCGACACTGGAACTCATCGCCGACGCCAATGCCTCGCCGCCCGCGGGCATCGAGGGCGTGGGCTTGAGCGATCGCGGCGTGGAGCGACACGGCAAGATCCTGTTCGGTGCGCTCGGCTTCGGCGCCCTCAAGCTCGCGCTGCACCGGGCCTGCATCGCGCGCCTGTTCGAGCAAAACGATCTGCTGCTCGACGCCGATGAGATATTCACCCTGGCCAAGAACATGGTAAAGAGCGGCGCCGGCAAATGATCACCCAAACCTCCATCGAGACCTTCCTCAACGACCTCGCCAGCAAGGCACCCACCCCCGGCGGCGGCAGCGCCGCGGCGGTCATCGGCGCGATGGGTGCGGGTCTGGTCTCGATGGTTTGCAACGTCTCGATCGGCAAGAAAGGCTGCGAGGCTGTCGAGCCTGAGTTGCTGGCGGTGCGCGCCGAGTCGGAACGATTGCGCGGGCGGCTCACGGAGATGGTCGCCGAGGATGTCGCAGCCTTCGACGGCTTGATGTCCGCTTACCGGCAGCCCAAATCGAACGACACGGAGATAGCCGGGCGCGCCGCCGCGATCCAGGCGGGACTTCGCGGAGCGACCCTGGTGCCGCTGGCCTGCTCGCGCGCAGCAGCCGAGGTGATCGAGTTGGCGCGCCGCGCCGCCACGGCCGGCTATCGCGGGGTCATCAGCGACGCGGGTGTCGCGGCGTTGGCGGCGCAGGCCGCGTTGCGCAGCGCTGGGCTGAACGTCTACGTCAACGCGCCGCTACTGGCGGACATCGACTTCGCGCGGCAGTCCACCCAAGAACTCGATGGACTCATCGAGACCGGTGGCGCAGCGAGCGAGGCGGTGTACGCGATCGTCCGCAGCCGCCTATAGGGCCGGCGGCCGGCCGGCTAAAGGGCCTCACCGCCCTTCGATGAAAATGGCGCGAAAGTCGTTCACGTTGGTCAGGGTCGGACCCGTGACCACGGAGTCATCGAGCGCCGCAAAAAACCGATGACCGTCGTTGTCGGCGAGCATGTCCTTGGGCCGCAAGCCCTGCGCTCGCGCTCGATCGAGCGAATCGGGTGCCAGATGTGCGCCGGCTGTTTCTTCGCTGCCGTCGACGCCGTCGGTATCGGCGGCCAGGGCATGAATGCGCGGCTTGCCCTCGAGTGCGATGGCGAGCGACAACAGGAACTCCACGTTGCGCCCACCGCGGCCGTTGCCGCGCACGGTCACCGTCGTCTCGCCGCCCGACAACACCACGCACGGTGCAACGAAGGGCTGGCCGCGGTCGGCAATTTGCACGGCGATCGATGCCAGCACCTTGCCGACGTCGCGCGCCTCGCCTTCCACGGCATCGCTGAGAATGTGCGCAGACATGCCGGCCGCGCGAGCCACCCGCGCCGCCGCTTCGAGCGCCATCTGCGGCGTGGCGATGATCTTGAGGTCGGACCGCGCCAGTCGTGGATCGCCGGGTTTCACCGATTCACCGCGGCCGTCCTCCAGCGCTTCGCGCACCGGTACCGGCAGCGTGATGCCGTAGCGGGCCACGATGTCCAGCGCATCGGCCGAGGTCGTGGGATCGGCTGCCGTGGGACCCGACGCGATATCGATCGGCCGGTCGCCCGGCACGTCGGAAATCAGCAGCGTGAGCACCCGGGCAGGAAAACAAGCGGCCGCCAGTCGGCCGCCCTTGATGGCCGACAGGTGCCGGCGCACGCAGTTCAACTCGCTGATGCTCGCGCCGGAGGCGAGCAGCGCGCGATTCACGGTTTGCTTCATGGCGAGCGTGATACCGGCGATCGGCAGCGGCAACAGCGCCGAACCGCCGCCGGACAGCAGGCACAGCACCAGATCGTCTGCCTCGAGTCCGTGCACGCGCTCGAGTATGCGCTGTGCCGCGCGCAGACCCGCCTCGTCCGGTACCGGATGCGCGGCTTCGACGATCTCGATGCGCTCACAGGACACACCGTAACCGTACCGGGTGACGACGAGCCCCGACAGCGGGCCAGCCCAATGATCTTCGACCGCGCGCGCCATCGCGGCCGATGCTTTACCGGCGCCGACCACGATGAGTCTGCCGCGCGGCGGCGCCGGCAGGTGTGGCGGGACGCAAATGGCCGGCTGCGCCGAAGCGACCGCGGCATCGAACAGGTTCCGTAGCAGGGTTCGCGCCGCCACCGGCCGTGGCGACCCGCTCACGGATGAGCACCCTCGAGCGTCTGTGCGAGCAGCTTCGTCAACGCGTACACCGCATTCAAGCGGGGAGCCGGCGTATCGGTCAATTGCGCGAGCTCGAGCACAGAGCCCAGCAGCGCGTCGAGCTCGAGCGTGCGGCCGGCCTCGACATCCTGCAGCATCGAGGTCTTGTGGTGTCCGACCCGCTCGGCGCCCGCGATACGCTTCTCCAGCGGCACGCGGAACGTAATACCGAGCTTGCCGGCGACGTTTTGCGCTTCGGTCATCATGTCCGCGGCGAGTGTCCGGCTGGGTGGGTATTGGCAGATGGCGGCCAGTGTGGCCCGCGTCAGAGCGCTGATCGGGTTGAAAGTCATGTTGCCCCACAGCTTCAACCAGATCTCCGCGCGAATATCGGTGAGCACCGGCGATTGCAGGCCGGCCGCGATGAAACACTCGGAAATGCGCTTGACCCTGCCGCTCGCGCTGCCGTCGGGCTCGCCCACCGGAAACCGGTTGCCCTCGACGTGCTTGATGACACCGGGCCGGACCAGTTCGGCGGCCGGATAGACGACGCAGCCGATCACGCGCTCCGCCGGGATCTGTCTGGCGATCAAACCCGTGGGGTCCACGGCATGAATGCGCGTCCCCGCGAGCGCGCCCGTGAACCCGTGAAAATACCAATAGGGAATCCCGTTCTGCATCGGCACGACGACCGTATCGGCGGCAAAGAGCTTCGGGACGTCGGCCGCGACCGACTCGACCTGATGCGCCTTCATCGCCAGAATGACCAGGTCTTGAGGCCCTGCCGCGGTGTAATCGGCGGTCGCCCGCACTGGCGCGACCACCTGTTCACTGCCGTCGGGTTTGACCAGGCGAATGCCGTTGGCCTGCAGAGCCGCGAGGTTCTGCCCGCGCGCGATGAACGTCACGTCCTCGCCGGCCTGCGCGAGTTGGTGGCCGATATAACCGCCGATGGCGCCGACACCGACGATGGCGATCTTCAATTGACCAGCCTCAAATGACTCCACCTGCGCGTAAAGCGGCGATATCCTCGTTGGAAAGCCCGATTTCCGCCAGCACCTCGTCGGTATGCTCACCCAACAGCGGCGAGCGCTTGACCTCGGTTGGGCTGTCGCTCATTTTGATGGGGTTCCCAACGGTCAAATATTTACCGCGTTTCGGATGATCCACTTCGACGATCGTGCCGCTCGTGCGCAGCGATGGCTCGTTCGCCAATTCCTCCATCGATAGGATCGGGCCGCACGGGATGTCGTGCTCGTTGAGCAATGCCATCGCCTCGAACTTGGTCTTGGTGAGGGTCCATGCTTCCACCGCGGCGAATACTTCCTTGAGCCGGGGCAGCCGCGCCTCCGGGGTGGCGTAATCCGGGTCAGCGAGCCATTCATTCCTGCCGATCACGCCGCAGATCGCCTTCCAAACCGGTGCCTGCGCAATGAAATACAGATACGCGTTCGGGTCCGTCTCCCAACCCTTGCACTTGAGAATCGTGCCCGGCTGACCGCCACCGGACGCGTTCGCTGCACGCGGCACCGCGGTGCCGAACTTGCCGTTGGGGAACTGCGGATATTCCTTCATCACGCCGTTTCGCGTCAGGCGCTGCTGATCGCGCAGCTTGACGCGGCACAGATTGAGCACGCCGTCCTGCATGGCGGCGAGCACCCGTTGGCCGCGGCCCGTGGCGTTGCGTTGATACAAGGCGGCGACGATGCCGAGCGCGAGATGCAGTCCCGTACCGCTATCGCCGATTTGCGCGCCCGTGACCAGTGGCGGACCATCGTCGAATCCCGTCGTCGACGCGGCGCCTCCCGCGCATTGCGCGACATTCTCATAGACCTTGCATTGCTCGTAGGGGCCGGGACCGAAACCCTTGACCGAGGCGACGATCATGCGCGGGTTCAACGCTTGGATGCGCTCCCAGCCGAACCCCATGCGCTCGAGCGCGCCCGGCGCGAAGTTCTCCACCAGAACGTCGCAATACCTGACCAGCTTCTCCAGCACCCGCTTGCCGGACTCGCTCTTGGTGTCGAGCGTCATGGAGCGCTTGTTGTGATTGAGCATCGTGAAATACAGGCTGTCCACGTGCGGGATATCGCGCAGCTGCTCCCGCGTGATGTCGCCTGCGCCCGCCTTTTCGACCTTGATCACGTCGGCGCCGAACCAGGCGAGCAACTGTGTGCACGTCGGCCCCGACTGCACGTGGGTGAAATCGAGAACGCGGACGCCGTCCAAAGCCTTACTCATGCGGTACCCTCACCATATAGGCCGATGCGTAGACGGCCCGGCACTTGGCGAAGTGCCGCAGCCGCATGGGCTTGAGCACGAAGAGCGCGAGCAATCCGGCGATCACGTTGAACGTCATCGCGAGCGAAAATACGGCACCCCACCCGTGGGCCTTGGCGATCGCGGTGGCGGCCGGCACGAGCAGCGCGCCGGCACCCTTGGCCGTGTACAGCATTCCGGCATTGGCGGCAGCATACCTCGAACCGAACGTATCGCCCTGGGTCGCGGGAAACAAGCTGAAGATTTCACCATAGACGCCGAAATACAGCGCCGTGACCAGCACGAAGGCCACGGGGTTCGACCCGGCCTGGCTCAACGTGAACAGCGCCGCCGCACCGATCCAGAAGGCGATGGCCATCGTGTTTTCGCGGCCGATGTGGTCGGAAATCCAGCCGAAAAACGGTCGTCCCGTGCCGTCCACGATTCGATTCAGCGACAGGGCGAATACCAGGGCGGGCATCGCCACGCCGAACACCGCGACCGGCACGGCGGCGATATTCAAGTCCCTGGCGATCGGCGCCATGGATGCGGCCATGGTGAGACCGCCTGACGCGATCAGCACGAACATCAGATACATCACGTAGAACACGGGGGAGACGAGCACTTCGAGCGGCGAGTAGCCGTACGCCGTTTGATTCGCCTTCACGATCCGGGTTGCCAGTTGCGCGGGAGGCGCCAACAGCATCCATGCCAGCAGGAAAACGATTCCGCCCTGGATGATCCCGAACACGAGAAACGCCTGCGCGTAGCCGCTCCGGTCGATCATCGCGGCAATCGGTCCGATCGTGATCGCCGCCCCGGCGCCGAATCCCGCCGCGGTGATTCCGGCTGCGAGACCGCGCCGGCCCGGGAACCATTTCAGCGCGTTGCCGACACAGGTGCCGTACACGCAGCCGGCGCCGCTACCGCCGATCGCGGCCGCCGTATAGAGCAGCGGCAGTGAGTTGGCGCGCGAATTGATGACCCACGCCAGAGCGACCAGAATGGCCCCGCCGAGGACGATCCAGCGCGGTCCGAAGCGGTCCACGAGATATCCCTCGACCGGAATGAGCCAGGTTTCGATCAGCACGAATATGGTAAATGCGACCTGGATCTTCTCGCGTTCCCAGTGAAATCTCGCTTCGAGGGGACCCACGAACAGCGTCCAGCCATACTGCAGGTTCGCGACGCAGGCCATGCAGATGACGCCAATCACGAGCTGCACCCAGGGATTGGCCAACGGCGAACTCGCTGCTCGTCTTGAATGGGTCACGCTGCCTCATCCGCTGTTACGCAATGCCGTTGCAATGGCGTTGATCGATAACTGAATGCCTTCACGCACGCGCGGATCATGTTCGCCGGCGCGGTGCCGCTTGAGCAACTCCACCTGCAGCATATTCAGCGGCTCGATGTACGGCAAGCGCAGACGAATGGAGGAATCCAGGGCCGGATGCTTTTCGAGCAGGCGCGTTTGTCCCGTGACCGCGAGCAGGCTTTCCTGCGTCTCCGTCCAGGCATCGCGGATGCGGCCGAAGATGGCCGCGGCGAGCGCGGGATCCTCCACCAGCGTGGCGTAGCGGGCGGCAATCCCCATGTCCGACTTGGACAGCACCATCTCCAGGTTGTCCAAGGTGGCGTGAAAAAAGGGCCACGCTTCCAGCATTTCGCGCAGCAGCCCCATATCGCCGAACTCCCGCAGAGCCTGCCCGACGCCGTACCAGCCGGGCAACATGACGCGCGCCTGGGCCCAGCTGAAAACCCAGGGGATCGCGCGCAGGTCCTCGATGCGCTCCGAATTCGAGCGCGAGGCGGGACGCGAGCCGATCTTGAGCTCGGAAATCTCCACGAGCGGCGTCATCTGCCGGAAGAACGTCGAAAACCCCTGCGTCTCGTACACCAAGGACCGGTACGCGTGAAACGCCTGCGTCGAGAGCCGGTCCATCGTCGCGGCGAAACGTCTGCGGCTTTCGTCCGACAACGAGTCCTGCTCCAGCGAAGCCAACAGAGTGGCCGCAGTGATGGACTCCAGATTGGTTGCCGCGCTCTCGCGAGTCGCGTACTTCGCCGCGATGATTTCGCCTTGTTCCGTGATGCGTATGCGCCCCTGCACCGTGCCGTGCCGCTGCGCCCGGATGGCGGCGAACGAAGAACCGCCGCCGCGCCCGACGGCACCCCCGCGGCCGTGGAAAATCTGCATCGTGGTGCCCGCGCCCCGAAACGCGGCGGCAAGAGACTCGGTGGCCTGCTGCAGGCTCCACACCGACGTCAAATAGCCGCCATCCTTGTTGGAATCCGAGTAACCGACCATCACTTCCTGGAATCCGCGCGCCTCGGCGAGCGCCGCCATCTCCGGCAGGTTGAACCATGCCGCCATCACGGCCGACGCTCGTTCCAAATCGCCGATCGTCTCGAACAACGGCACCGCCATGATGGCAGCGCGGGGAGCGCCCGTGCCCCGGTAGAGGCCGGCCTCCTTGAGCAGCACGTACACTTCCAGAAGATCGGAGACGCTCTCGCACTTGGAAACGACATAGGCCGTGATGCACTCCGGACCATACGTACCGTGGGCTTCGGCCGCGGCGCGCACGATCGCCAATTCCGCGAGAGTCTCCGCCGTGTACTCGACATAGGGACTCGCCAGGAGCCGGTCGCTCGCGAGTTCGCGGCGCAGCAGTGCGACGCGGTCTGCCTCCGCCAGACCGGCATAGTCCGGCGCGACGCCCGCCACCTTCAGCAGTTCCGCCACCACCCGCTCATGCACGTCGGCGTTCTGGCGCAGATCGAGGGTTGCCAGATGGAAGCCGAATGTGTCGACGGCCCGGATCAATCGCGCCAGCGCGCCGCCGCCATTGCGCGCGATCTTGCTTTCGGTCTCCAGAGCGGTTTCCAGGGTCAGCAGATCCGCGCGCAGACTTTGCGCGTCGGGGTACGCGTTGGCGCTCACCGTCGCGGGCCGCGGCGGTGCGCGCCCGGTGATCTTGTGATAGGTCCCGGCCAGGCGCGCGTAGATGCCCGTGATCGCGCGCCGGTACGGCTCGTCGGCTCGCGCCGGGTTGAGGTCGCCGCTGCGCAGCGCGAGGCCCGCGACCGCTTCGGAGACCGCGGCGAGTTCGTTCGACACCGACAGCTCGGCGCCGAGCGCATTCAACTGATCGAGATAGTCGGTGAGCAATACCTGCGCCGCCCGGCTCAAGGCAAACCGCAGCGACGCCGCATTGACATGCGGATTACCGTCCCGGTCGCCGCCAATCCAGCTGCCTGGCCGCAGGAAGCTGGCCGGCCGCCGACCGAGCAGGCGCTCCCAGCGCGCGTACAGGGTGGGCACCACGGGCAGAAAGATGTCGCGCAGATAGGCGAGCGCCGTATCGACCTCGTCGGCCACATAGAGCCGCTCGCGGCGCAGGGCGCGCGTCTGCCACAGCAAGGCAATCTGCCGCGCGATTCCCTCCTCGATGAGCTCGCCGTCCGGCGTCTCCAGGTGGCCGGCTTCGCGCAGGCGCATCAGCGCCGCGATGCGGTTGCGATGATCGAGCATGCTCTTGCGCATGACCTGGGTGGGATGCGCGGTCAGCACGGGCACGATCGATGCGCGGTCCAGCAAAGCGGCGGCTTGATGGGACGACACCCCCTGTTCGCTCAGGTATTTCAAGGCCGATTCCAGCGTGCTCTCCAGCTCCGCGGCGACCCCGTGGATGTCCTCCGCGAGATTGGCCAGCATCGAGAACAACATGAAACTCCGGACGAACGCGACCGTCTGGTCGAGTGACAAGGCCTCGAGGCCGGCCGCCGGAAGACGCGGATTGGCCACACGGCGATGACGGTCGACGGAGGCCGCTCGAATGGTCTCGATTCGTTCGAACAGCGTCCGGCCGCCGTGCGTGCGAATCACATCTCCCAACAGCTTGCCGAGGAAGCGCACATCGGCGTTCTGCGTGACCGACGGCGCCGTCATGGCGTGGCGTCCGCGGCCAACGCGCGCCGGTAGCGCTCGAAAAAGCGCGTCAAGGTGAAGCCCTCGAGCAGGTTCGCCCGTTCCCGCGGCTCGAGCGTGCTCGAGTAGCCGTCAAAGGCCAGTTCGCCCAGGCATTCCGCGCAAACCGACAATCCCAGGTCGCCGTCCTCGCGTGCCGAAACCGTATAGGCCGAAACCAGCTCGGTGGAACCCGTTTCGGCCGCAACCGTATCCGAAATAGGCGCATCCAGCGCCCGCGCCTCGCGTACGACGCGGCAGTTGGCGACGTGGAAGCGCGGCAGATCGTGCCGCCCCTCCACCCTGCGGCCGGTGTCCACGGCATCGCGTGCGAACAGCGCCACGCGGCGGTCCTTGTAACACAACGTGCCGTCAGGCAACGGCCGCACTTCGTCCAAAAACCGGATATCAATTCCGTCCAGGATCAAATCCTCCAATTCGCCGATTGTAAAGCGGTAAGGATTGACCATAAGGCGGAAGATGCCAAGCTCGGCCGCGCCCATGCGGTCGCGCAGATCATTGAGGGCCGCATCGAGCAGAAAATTCGGCAGTTTCATGTCCGCGCCGTCAGCGGCTCATCTCCAAAATCCTGGCGATTCGCGCTTCCGCGTCGGTTCGGACCCTGAATTCGACGCGCCGCGACCGTTCCGCATCCTCGGTTTGGTCGGAGTTCAAGATGGGCCGCGATGAGGACATGCCGCTCGCCGTCAGGTACCGCGTGAGCCATGGCCGGTACGTCTGGATGGCCGGAAGATCGAGCAGATAGGTCAGAGTGGTGAGCGTGCGTTCCTGGGACAATTCCATATTGCGGAAATACGCA
>Ga0116229_10012507_pt1 | contig 12224 bp, 10 predicted proteins | sample S1TSphgellanicum_3_FD_87313 | JGI IMG/M metagenome (GOLD analysis project Ga0116229, IMG submission 87313) | Host-associated microbial communities from peat moss isolated from Minnesota, USA - S1T2_Fc - Sphagnum magellanicum MG | ecosystem: Host-associated > Plants > Peat moss > Unclassified...
AGGCGCTCGTCGATGCGACGTTGCAGAGCCTCAAGCAGTTCGGCCACGAGGGCACGTCGATCCGCCGCATCAGCGCGGCCGCGGGCGTGTCCATCGGCCTCATCAATCATCATTTCGCGAACAAATCCGAGTTGATCGCGGCGGCCTACGAATCGCTCGCCCTGTCGCTGCAGGAGTCGCTGCGCCGGCAGGCCGCGGCGGCGCAGGGGACCCCGCGCGAGCGGCTCGTCAAGTTCCTGCGCGCCTCGTTCATGCCCGACATTCTCGACCCGTCGATCTTCAGCGTATGGCTCGTGTTTTGGAGCATGGTCATGCACGTCCCGGAGATGCGCGCCGTCCACGACCGGACCTACCGCGCGTACCGCGCACTCATCGAACAGCTGCTGCGCGGGGTCGCCGAGTCCGCCGATGTGCCGCCGTTCAAGCTGCAACCCGCCGCCATCGCCCTCTCGGCGCTGCTCGACGGTCTCTGGGTCGAGCTGTGCCTGAGTCCGGCGACGTTCGAGGTCGAGCAGGCGATCCTGTTTTGCGAAGACTGGTTGAGTGCGCTCTGCGCGGGGGCCCTGCCCGGACTCAAGGCCGGCACGCCGTGAGCGCCAAACGCGACGCGAGCGAGGCCGGTGACGCGATCATCATCGGCGCAGGCCATAACGGCCTCGTCTGCGCGGCGTATCTCGCCGCGGCCGGTTTGCGCGTCACGGTGCTGGAGCGACGCAACGTGGTCGGTGGTGCGGCCGTCACCGAGGAGTTTCACCCGGGATTTCGCAATTCCGTCGCCGCCTACACGGTCTCGCTGCTCAGTCCCAAGGTGATTCGAGATCTCGCGCTCGAGCGGCACGGCCTGCATATCGTCGAGCGGCGCCTCGCGAACTTCCTGCCGCTCGAGGACGGCCGCTACCTCAAGGTGGGCGCCGGACGCAGCGTCGCCGAGGTGGCCAAGTTTTCGGCGCGCGACGCGGCGGCGCTCGCGCCCTACGCGGCACGCCTGGAGGCGATCGCCGACGTGCTGCGCGAGATTGCGCTCGAGACGCCGCCGAACGTCACGCACGGGAACTGGCTCCTGGCCCTGCCCGAGCTGCTGCGCGGCGCGCACCTGGGCAGGCGGCTCGCGCGGCTCGACATGCGCATGCGGCGCGATCTCTTGGGCTTGTTCGCGAAATCGGCCGGCGATTATCTCGACGCGTGGTTCGAGTCGGAGCCGATCAAGGCGGCCTACGGCTTCGACGGGGTGGTCGGCAATTACGCGAGCCCCTATTCGGCGGGTTCCGCCTACGTGCTCCTGCATCACGTGTTCGGCGAGGTCAACGGCAAGAAGGGCGTCTGGGGTCACGCGATCGGCGGCATGGGCGCCATCTCGCGCGCGCTCGCGGCCGCGGCCGCCCTGCGCGGCGTCGAGATTCGCGTCGCGAGCCCCGTGCGCGAGGTGCTCGTCGAGAGCGGCCGCGCGGTCGGCGTCGTGACCGAGCGCGGCGCGACACTGCATGCCCGCTGCGTCGTGTCGAATCTGAATCCCAAGCTGCTGTTCGGCAGCATGATCGATCCCTCCGTCCTCGACACGGACTTCCGCGAGCGCATGCGCGATTGGCGTTGCGGCTCGGGCACGTTCCGCATGAACGTCGCGCTGTCCGAGCTGCCGGACTTTCGGGTCCTACCGGGCCGCGCCGCCGCCGAGCACCACACCGCCGGCATCATCATGGCCCCGAGCCTCGCGTACATGGACCGCGCCTATGCGGACGCCCGAGCGACGGGCTGGTCACGCCGGCCGATCGTGGAGATGCTGATTCCCTCGACCCTCGACGGAGGACTCGCGCCGCCGGGGCGCCACGTGGCGAGCCTGTTCTGCCAGCACGTCGCCCCCGTATTGCCGTCGGGGGCCTCCTGGGACGCCCACCGCGACGAAGTCGCGGATCTCGTGATCGATCTGGTTGACTCGCACGCGCCGAACTTCAAGGCCTCGGTACTCGGGCGCCAGATCATGAGTCCCCTCGACCTGGAGCGAACCTTCGGACTCATCGGCGGCGACATCTTCCACGGTGCGCTCGGCCTGGACCAGCTCTTCTCCGCCCGGCCGGCGCTGGGCCACGGCGACTATCGCGGCCCCTTGAAGGGTTTGTACCTGTGCGGCTCCGGCACACACCCCGGTGGCGGAGTGACGGGCCTGCCGGGTCACAATGCGGCACGCGAGATCATCAAGGATTTCAAGCAACGCCGCTGGCGCCGTCGAGTTTGAGCACCGCGCCGGCGGGGCCGGGCAGGCTCCTAGCCGAGCGGCGACACGCCGATCAGCGCAAGGTGCGCCCACCGAATGAACAGCACGTAGAGTCCGAGTCCCAAGCCCACGGCGATCACGTCGTTGAAGCGTCCCGCCGGCGCATGAGGAATGACCTTGGGCGGCCGGCGTTTCAATGAAATCCGGTCGACGACCGCCCAGGCGAGAAACCCCCCGAACAGCAGCACGTCGGCGAGCCGGCCGTTCGCGAGCAAATGGGCCAGGGCCCAGAATTTCACGGCGGCGAGCATCGGATGCTTCGCGGCGCGCTGGATGCGGCCCGGAAGATACGCGGCCAGCAGCAGCGGAAACACCGGCAGCATGATCAGAAAGGCGACGTGCCGTAGCCAGTGGGGCGGAACGTACAAGATCACGGGATCGGCGCGCGACAGCCCGACGCCATCGCAGATCAACACGAAGCCGAGCAGCGACACCAGGCCATAACCGGCCTTGAACGCGCCGGGCGCGCCGGCGACGAGTCGCTCGCGCGCGGCGGGCGCCAGAATCGCGAAGGAGTGAACGCCGAGGAACAGCGCGAGACCCAGGATCAGCAGCAACATGTCAGACGCCGAACGCGGCGATACGCCGCGCCTGGTGCCGCAGCGCGTTGCCGAAACCGTGGCGGTCGAAGAAGGCCTCGAGGCCGGGGCCGTCCGGACGGCGCGGCTTCAGGTCATCGAGCGTGGCGTCGAGCGGCATGTCGCAGACGATGCCGGTCAGGCGGCGTGCGAGATACGCGGCCTCCTTGTGGTTGCGCAGTCTCGCGGCGACGCCGGCGGCACCGCGCAGTTTCATCTGCGCCACCCGGTCGATGTTCGCGTACAGCTCATCGAGCGAGCCGAAGATGGCGAACAACTCGCCTGCGGTTTTCTTGCCGACGCCCGGCACGCCGGGGATGTTGTCGACGCTGTCCCCGGTCAACGCGAGGAAATCCGCGATCAACTCAGGGCTCACGCCGAAGCGCGGCTTGATGTCATGGTAGTGATAGCGCGCGTTGCCGCTGTAGTCCCAGAACACGTCGCCATCCGAGATCAGCTGCGACAGATCCTTGTCGCGCGTGACGAGCACGTTGCGCAGGCCCGCGGCGCGGCAGCGCGCGGCGAGCGTGCCGATGATGTCGTCCGCCTCGTAATCGGGACTCGCAAATTCGGCGACTCCGAGGTGACGGCAGAATTCCCGGCATAACGCGAATTGCCGTTCCAGGTCGGCGGGCGGCGGTTCGCGATTGGCCTTGTAGGCGGGATAGAGGGCGACGCGGAACGAGGTCTCGCTGCGCAGGGCGTGATCGAAGGCCACGCCGATCCGCTCCGGCCGTTCCTGTTCGATCAGATCCGACAGGAACCGCGCGAAGCCGTACAGCGCATGCGTCGCGTTGCCGTCCACGTCGACCATGTCGGGCGGCATGGAGTGATAGGCGCGGAACACGAAATAGCTCGCATCGACGTGGTAGACCACGCCGGAGGGGGCGGCGCTCACATCGGCCAGCGTTGCATGCGCTCGTGCAGCGGACTCGCGCGCGGGAAGTGGGCGATCAAGTATTCCATCTGATCGGCGAGCACGCGCCGCCCCTTCAAGTAGATGTATTCCGCGTAGGTCGGCGTGAACGGCACGGCGAGGAGCTGCATGCCCGCCTGTTCGGGAGTCCGCGAGGCCTTGGCATTGTTACAGCGCCGGCAAGCGGTCACGACGTTGCTCCAGGTGTCCTGGCCGCCGTGGCTGAAGGGGGTCACATGATCGCGCGACAACAGGCTGTACGTGAACCGGGCGCCACAGTACAGGCACAGGTATGCATCGCGCCGGAACAGCGTCTGGTTGTTGAGCGGGGGGGTGTAGGCCGCGCCGCGCAGATTGCCGGGATTCCCGGTGTGGCCGAGCGTCGCGATGATCGAGTTCACGTCGACGATCGTGCGCAGGCCCGTACTCGCGGAGGTGCCCCCGTAGAGCCGATACAACAGCGTGCCGCAGGTGTAGGCCACCTGCTCGGTATGGTAGAGGCGGGCCGCCTCCCGGTAATCGACCCACTCGAGCGGCATGCCGGACACGTCGGTGCGCAGGATCTGCTGCGACAAGGGGTAGGTCTGCGAGGCGAGGGATAGTTCATCTCCCCAGTCCGAAGAACCCCCGTCGCCGTTGCCGCCTGCCTTCATGGAACGCTTCAGCATAAAGCCCTTAAGATAGACGACTCCCGGCCCACAATTCAATGTTTGGGGGCGCCGGGCCGCGGCGCGCCCTGCGGTCGCTGCGGCCGGCTTTGCAGGGCATGCTGGCGTTGCTCCGGACTCATTTGCCGCCATTGCTGCCGCAGTTCGAGGCGCCGCTGTGCCGGTATTTGCCGGAATTGACGGTATTGTTCGCGGACTCTCTGCTGCTGCTCGGGCGGCAGACTCTTGAAGCGTTGCCAGCGTTCGCGCACCAGTTGACGCTGCTCGGGCGGCATCGCGCGCCATTGCTGGAAGCGCTGCTCGGCGCCGGCGCGCTGCTGCGGCGTCATCGTGAGCCAGCGCGCGCTGCCCTTGGCCAGGGCCTGCTGACGCTGCGGCGAGAGGCTGTCCCATTTGCCTTGATAGCTCTGCAGCAACTGTTGCTGCTGCGGCGATAGCGCGCCCCAGGGGCGCGGCTCTGCGGGCGCCGCCGCGGGCGCGGCGACCGACGCGCCGGGCGACTCCTGCGCGACGCCGCTGTTCGCGGCCGCGACCATCAAGACAACACAGCACCACAACGCCCTGATCATTGCTTCCCACCCTGCGGCGGAGGCGGACCCACCGACCCCGGCTCCGATCCTTTCAGATAATCCCACCAACCGGCATCGCCGACATCATCGGCGCCGAGGAACTCGATGAACGATTCGTCGCTGGCCGACGTATCGGGCGGCGGGGGCGGCGGCGGTGGGGGCGGCTCGGGCGGCGGTGCCGCGGCCATCGCAGCCGCCAGGGCCATGGCAGCCGCCAGCGCCGTCGCAGCCGCCGCCAGGGCCAGGGCCGCCGGGGGCAGCCGCCGCCGCCGTGGCGTGTTCACCTGCGCGTCATCCGACGCCGTCGGTCGCAGGGTCGGAATCCGCGGTCTTTTGCGCCGCCCAATCGTAAAATTCCACGTCGTCCTGGAGCATCTCCATCGGGTCGCCCGAATTCTCGTCGGACGCGGCGACGATATCCAAATCCTCGAAACTCGCCTGGGGATCGGCCGCGGTCGTGCCATGCGAGCCGTGCGGCGCCCCGAACCAGAGCGCGACCGCGAGCACCGCCGCAGCGGTGATCCCGGCCGCCGAGGGGACCCAGGTCGCGCGGAAGAAGCCCGAGGGTCGCGCGGCGACCGCCTCGAGCGCCGCATGCCGCGCCTGGGTCAGCCGCGAGCGCACGCGCATGTCGATGTCCTCGACGCTGGCGTCGAACAGTTCCCGGCTGCGTTTTTCCAAGCCATTGAACCCGGATTCGTTCATCACCAGACCTCGCCCAAGCGTTCGCGCAACGCATGCACGGCGCGCGAGTAATGCGTCTTGACGCTCCCTTCCGAGCATCCCATGGCAGCCGCCGTTGCCGCGACATCCAAGCCCTCGAAGTTGCGCAGCATGAACGCTTCACGTTGCCGCGCCGGCAGCTCTCGCAGCGAGCGTTCGAGCTTGTCGATCGCTTCGGCCTGCATGAGTCGTTCGGGCGCATCGGGACCGCTCGCGGCAACAGTCTCGAGCGGGTCCGCGGCCTCGCCGTCCGGATCTTCCTTGGGCCCGGGCAGCCACACCATGAGACGCTTGCGCACCGCGCGACGCCGCTGTAGATCGCGGATGCCGTTTTCGAGAATACGGTAAAAGAGCGGCCGCCACTCGGCGCTCGGTTTCGCCGCGTAGTTGCGTGCTAATTTGAGCATCGCGTCCTGCACGACATCGAGCGCGTCGTCCGGGTCACGCAGCGCCACTTGTGCCATTCGAAAGGCGCGACGTTCGATATCGGCCAGAAACTTCTCGAGCTCGCGCGTTTGATCCAGGACGACTCCCTCAGGGGCCCGCGAGGGTCCGTCCCAGGCCATCCAAGCGTGCGAGAGCTTAACAAAACTCGACATAGTCCGTCCCCTGCGGCGTCGACGGGTCCAAGGCTTGGTGTATCAACGCCCTGGCCGCCGCCCGGTTGACGCGCGACGGTTCGCCACATCAGCGACTTACACACACCGCGCCGGGACGCGTCGGCAATAGTTGCGAACGACATCTCACGACTCGCTCCAGAGCATCCTACAAGCGCATGAATATGAAGAGATTCTCGCGATTTCGCATAGTTTTCCACCAATTTGAGCGGGACTCGAAACAAACTAGGCACTTGGGCATGTTGATCCCGCATTTCACACAGACTTATCCACACATGCTGTGGACAAAAGGACGCACCGATTGATCCTGCAGGTTGCCCTCGACACGCCGCTACGCCGAGTCTTCGACTATCGCGCCCCCGGCGGACACACGGCGGACGGCAGCGCGGCCACTCCGCTCCGGCCCGGCGTGCGGGTCCGAGTGCCGTTCGGCCGGCGCGAGCTGATCGGGATCCTGGTCGGCACCGCGACCGACACGTCCGTGCCGAGCGACAAATTGAAAACCGCGGTCGACATTCTCGACACCGAACCGGTCTTCGATCCCGTGACCTTCGACCTGCTGCGGTGGGCGGCCGAGTACTACCACCACCCCCTCGGCGCAGTCTTTGCCGCTGCCCTGCCGGCGGGTCTTCGGGGGGGCCGGCCCGCGCTGACCGAGACCGAGCGGTTCGCGCTCACGGCCGCCGGTCGCGAACATCTCGGCGCGCCCGGCGCGGCGCGGCGGGGAGGGCGTCTACTGGCGCTGCTCGGCCGGCTCGATCACGCGGGTCCCCAGAGCCGGGATGAGCTGCGCCCTCACGTCGAGGCCGCCCGGCTGCGCACGGCCGTGGCGCGCGGCTGGATTGCGGTCACGCGGGAACCCCCCGTGGCGGCGACCCTGGCGGTCGCGTCGAGCGACGTCGTGCTCACCCGCGCGCAATCCGAGGTCATCGACAAGCTGCTCGAATCCCTCGCGGGGGGGTTCGCGGTTCACCTGCTGTATGGCGTCACCGGCAGCGGCAAGACCGAGGTCTATCTGCGCGTCATCGCCGCGGCGATCGCGGGCGGCGGCCAGGTCCTGGTGCTCGTGCCGGAAATTGCGCTGACGCCCCAGCTGGTGGAACGCTTTCGCCGCCGTTTCGCGAGCGGCATCGCCGTATTGCATTCCGGCTTGAGCGACAAGGAGCGCCGCGAGTCCTGGAGCCGCGCCCACGGCGGCCAGGCGCGCATCGTGATCGGTACGCGCTCGGCGGTGTTCGCGTCCCTGCCCCGCCTGGCACTGATCGTGGTGGACGAGGAGCATGACGCCTCGTACAAGCAGCAGGAGGGATTTCGCTACTCCGCCCGCGATCTCGCGGTCCTGCGCGCCCAGCGTGCCCAAGTCCCGATCTTGCTGGGTTCGGCGACTCCCTCGCTCGAGACGCTCGAGAACGCGATCGCGGGACGTTACACCGAACTGCGGCTGCCGCAGCGTCCCGGCGCCGCGCTGCCGCCGCGGCTGCAGCTCATCGACATCTCGCGGCACGCGAGCGAGCAGGGACTGAGTCAACCCGCACTTCAGGCCATCGCCGGGCACTTGGGCGCCGGGGGACAGGTCATCGTGTTCCTGAATCGACGCGGCTTTGCCCCGACCCTGTTTTGCAGCGGCTGCGGCTGGGTGGCGCCCTGTGCACATTGCGATGCGCGCATGACCTTGCATCGGCGCGCCGGGCGGCTGCGCTGCCACCATTGCGGCGCGCAGGCGCCCGTCCCGCTGGTCTGCGCACGGTGCGGCCATTCGGTCGGTCCGGTGGGTCAGGGCACTGAACGTGTCGAGGAAACCTTGGCGCGATTGTTTCCCGAACAGGGACTCGCGCGCCTGGATCGGGATACCGTGGCCGGTGCGGGTGCGATGCACGCGGTGCTCGAGCGCGTACAGAGCGGCGCGGCGCGCATTCTGATCGGCACGCAAATGCTCGCGAAAGGGCATCATTTCCCCGAGGTCAGCCTGGTGGTGATCTTGGACGCGGACCAAGGCCTGTTCGCGACCGACTACCGTGCGACCGAGCGGCTCGCCCAGACCATCATCCAAGTCGCGGGCCGTGCGGGCCGTGCCGCGCGGGCCGGGGAGGTTCTGATACAGACCGCGTTTCCGGGCCATCCGCTGCTCAAGCGCCTGATCGAGGAGGGCTATGACGGCTTTGCCGCGGGCGCGCTCGCGGAGCGCCGCGCCGCCCAATGGCCGCCGTTCTCGCGCTTGGCGCTGTTGCGCGCCGAAGCGCGCGACGAGGCGGCTCTCGACGACTTCCTGCGCTCGGCCCGCCGCCTCGCCGCCGCCCCCCCCGACGTGACCGTCGAGGGGCCCGCCCCGGCCTTGATGGCACGGCGTGCCGATCACTTCCGTGCGCATCTTCTCGTCGAGGCGACGGGGCGCCCCGCGCTGCAGCGCCTGCTGCGCAGCTGGCTGCCGCAGGTCGAGCGGCTGCCCGCGCCGCGCGGTTTGCGCTGGTCCATCGACGTCGATCCGCTCGAGATGGACTGATAGACTCTCGGGCCGTTTTCACGAGACCCTCGGGTAGTGCCCCCTTGAAGGATTTGATCGAGTCCCTGCTGCGCGAGGCGCTCGGCGCCCTCCCGGACGACGTGCTTCCCGCGGCGGCGCGCGAGGTCGCCATCGACGTCGAACACACGCGCGACCCGCTGCATGGCGACTTCGCCAGCAACCTGTGCATGCGCCTTGCCAAGGCGGCGCGGCAGAATCCTCGCCACCTGGGCCAGCGCCTGATCGCGGCGCTGCCGGCTCATCCCGCGATTGCCAACGTCGAGCTCGCGGGGGCGGGCTTCATCAATTTCTTCCTGGCGCCGGCGGCCTATCACGCAGAGCTTGCGCGGATCTTGGCAGAGGACCGCCAGTATGGGCGTTCCACGCGCGGTGCCGGCCAATCGGTCCAGGTCGAATTCGTCTCCGCGAATCCGACGGGTCCGCTGCACGTCGGCCACGGGCGCGGAGCGGCCTTCGGCGCAACCCTGGCCAATCTGCTCGAGGCGGTCGGCTATCGCGTGCAGCGCGAGTACTACATCAACGATGCCGGCCGGCAGATGCAGATTCTCGGTGCGAGCACCTGGCTGCGCTACCTGGAAGCCTGCGGGGAGACGTTCACGTTCCCGACGAACGCCTATCGCGGCGATTATCTCGTCGCGATCGCGGCGGAACTGCACCGCACCGAAGGTGCCGCCCTGCGCCGCGACGCCGCGCTGCTGTTTGCCGGACTCCCGCCCGACGAGCCTCAGGGCGGCGACAAGGACGTGTACATCGACGCGCTGATCGAGCGCGCCCGCACGCTGCTCGGCGAGGCGACGTTCGACCGCGTCCTGCGCCATGCACTCGATGGGATCCTCGCCGACATCCGGGAGGATCTGATCGAGTTCGGCGTGCGCTTCGACTGCTGGTTTTCCGAGGAGTCGCTCGCGCACTCCGGCGCGATCGATCGGGCGCTCGCGGCGCTCGAAACACAGGGACATGCCTATCGCAAGGACGGGGCGCTGTGGTTCAGGAGCACCGATTTCGGCGACGAGAAGGACCGGGTCATGGTGCGCGACAACGGCGTGAAGACCTATTTCGCCTCCGACATCGCGTACATCTTCAACAAGCTCGAGCGCGGATTCGATCACCTGATCTACGTCTGGGGCGCCGACCACCACGGCTATATCGCGCGCCTGCGAGCGGGGCTCGTCGCCTTGGGCGGCGCGGCGCAGCGCTTCGAGGTCCGCCTGATCCAGTTCGTCTCCCTGTTCCGCGGCGGCGAGAAGGCACAGATGTCGACGCGCTCGGGCGAATTCGTGACGCTGCGGGAGCTGCGGCGCGACGTCGGCAACGATGCGGCGCGGCTGTTCTACGTGATGCGCAGCAACGACCAGCACCTCGACTTCGATCTCGAACTCGCGAAGTCGCGCTCGAACGAGAATCCTGTCTACTACATTCAATACGCCCACGCCCGCGTCGCGAGCTTACGCAGGCAGATGCACGAGCGCGGGATCGACTTCGACCGCGCCAACGGACTCGCCAACCTGCGGCTGTTGACGGCCGCCCAGGAAGTAGCGCTGGTGAAGCGGCTCGCGGCGTACCCCGAGATCGTCGAACAGTCGGCGTTGCAGCGCGCACCGCATACGCTCGTGCATTATCTGCGCGATCTGGCCAACGACTTCCACGCCGACTACAGCGCCCAGCAGTTCATCGTCGAGTCCGCTGCACTGCGCGATGCCCGCGTCGCGCTCGCGCTTGCCGCCCAGATCGTGATCCGCAACGGTCTCGAACTGCTCGGCGTCTCTGCGCCCGACACCATGTGAGCCCATGGCGGCCGCGCGCGACTACAAGACCCGCCGCCGCGCCGCCGTGCGCGGCGGCCTCCCGGGCTGGGCGGGCGTCGCGCTCGGACTGTGCGCGGGATTGCTGATCGCGGGGATCGTCTATTTGAAGGATCATCGCGGCGAGGCGCCCGCCGCCGCCGCGAAGACCGACCGCAAGAAATCACGCGCGACCGAGGCGGCCGAGTCCGGCGCGGCCGAGGCGGGTGCGGCCGACGAGCGCGGCAAGTCCTATGACTTCTATGAAATGCTGCCGAAGTTCGAAGTGGTGGTACCGGAGAAGGAGAAGGACGTGAGGCCGGACATCCGACCCGTCCCCGAGACGCGCCGCGGCACCTACGTGCTGCAGGTCGGCTCGTACAAGAATTTCGCCGATGCCGATCGTGTCCGGGTACAGCTTGCGCTGCAAGGCGTCGAGTCGAAGGTGCAGAAGGTGTCGGTGGACAACGATACCTGGCACCGCATTCGGGTGGGTCCGATCACGAACCTCGACGAGCTGAACCACATGCGCGAGATTTTGCGCAAGGCGGACGTCGACGTGCTCGTGATTCGGGTCGGAGATTAATCGTCCCCGAGCTGCCTGAAATCGACACCGAGCGCGCGCAGTTTCCGGTACAAGTGAGTGCGCTCCATGCCGACGCGCTTGGCCAGCTGGCCCACCTTGCCGTTGCAGAGCAGTAACTGTTGCTGCAAATACGCCCGCTCGAACTGTTCACGCGCCTCGCGCAGCGGCAAGGCGAGTAGGTCCTGCTTCACGAGCGGCTCGTCGACGGCGAGCTTCTCGGCGAGCTCGCGCTCGACTTCCTCGAGCCGAATTTCCTCGCCCGCCCCAAGGATCAGCACCCGCTGCACGAGGTTCTTGAGTTCGCCCACGTTGCCGGGCCATGGATAGTTGCGCAGCCGGTTTTGCGCCGCGACACTGAAGCGGCGCAGCGGCAGGTGTTGGTCATCCACGAGCCGGTCGACATAGAAGCGCAGCAGGTCCGGCACGTCCTCCGCATAGTCGCGCAGCGGCGGAACCCGCAGCGTGATCACGTTCAAGAGCGCGACGAGATCCCGCCGAAACGGTTCAGGCGAGCTCACCGTCTCGAACCCATCCTGAGCCGAGCTGACCCAACGCACGTCGAGCGCAATGCGCTCGCGCCCGCCGACCCGCGTGTAGGCGTTCTGCTCGATCGCGCCGACCAGCGCGCGCTGCGCCTCGCTGTTCAAGTCCTCGAGCCCGTTCAGGTACAGCGTCCCGCCGGCCGCCTGATCGAACACTCCGGGTTCGACGCTGCCCGCGCGTTCCGCGCCGAACAGGATCTGTGCGGCCTCGTTGCCCAAACTCGCCGCGATCACCATGACGAAGGGTTTCGCCGCACGCGCACTCAGAGAATGCAGATAGCGCGCATAGGCCTCGCGTCCGGAGCCGATCTCACCGATGAGCAGGACCGGCGACTGGCTCGGGGCGACGTGGCCGATCTGCTCGCGCAGCGCCTGAGTGACCTTGCCCTTGCCGATCGGCACCGCGAGCGCATTGGCATGGCCGCGCGTCGCGACGCGCTTGCGCCTGCCGGCA